>Ga0182021_10000018_pt1 | contig 141596 bp, 119 predicted proteins | sample 612E3MmetaG_FD_120493 | JGI IMG/M metagenome (GOLD analysis project Ga0182021, IMG submission 120493) | Permafrost microbial communities from Stordalen Mire, Sweden - 612E3M metaG (Illumina Assembly) | ecosystem: Environmental > Terrestrial > Soil > Wetlands > Permafrost | place: Sweden... | reverse complement strand
TATATCGGATGCCGATGGATGCCGGACTATAGCGCCCCGATGGAGAAAATTGCCGGCCCGATTCCGTCGACGGAAAGAAGAATCAATAAGGGCGGGCCGCTGATGCGCGATCCTGAAAAGGACCGCGATATCATTGACTTCTATTATAAGTACCACAAGAACACGGCAGACACGGTGGCATCGTTTGCGAAGGTTATTAAAGAAGAAACGGAACGCCGGGTGATCTGCGGTACGTTCTTCTGCTATGTATTGGAAAATGTCATGATCCAGGAGGCGGGGCATCTGGTCCCTGAGTCCGTTCTTCGATCGCCCGACATTGACTACATCGCAACACCGTACACCTATCAACGAAGCAATGTCCCCGGGAACCAGCGATGGGACAGCGATGTGATTGACGACGCGGGCAACTGGCTTGGCCGCGCACGTGGTGTTGGCGGTGACGGCGCTTACAGAGTGTTGAGTGAATCTATCCGCCGGAACAACAAGATGTTCATTTCTGAAATGGATCCGAGCACGTACCTCGAGCCGTACAGGAGGAGTGAAGGAGGTTCCGGCTCGGAAACCGTTGAGGGGACGCTCAAAATTCTCCAGCGCGACCTCGGTCAAGTGTTCGCTACTGGTCATGCCGGCTGGTTGTTTGACTTCGGTCACCTCATGCCCCCCTTCAAGGCAAACAGGGGGTGGTTTGACGACACCCCGATGACGAAACTCATTAAATCCTTTGCGGAACTCGGGAACACATATCGGCACAAACTCGATATCAGCCCCGTCTCGGAAATCGCGGCAGTCTACGAACCGAAATCATGGCTTGCCACCGAGCACTGGTGGGCGGAAGAACCGTGGGAACACTTTGGAATTGTCATCAGTGATTTCTTCGGACACTGGGTGGTCAATTCGCAGGCGAGGACAATCAACCGCGTGGGTGCCCCAACGGACTTTGTCTACAGGTTTGATTTGAAACCCGAGGACCGATCGCGATTTAAGCTGTTCCTCATGGTGAATACGTTCTTTCTCACCGCCGAAGAAGTGAAACAGTTGCAGGATCTCTTCAAGGGAAGCGGCGCGACGGTCGTCTGGTACTACGCGCCGGGCTATATCGGTACGGAACGCTTTGAACCGAAGCAGATGGAAGCATTGACAGGGTTCTCATTCAAACGCATCGACGAACCGGGCCCGATGATGATCAAGTGCCAGATCGATGATTCGGGGACAAAATTCTATCGTGAGTTCGGTGTGAAGAAACCGCACTATCCCCGGTTTGCTGTTGTGCAGGGCGATGACAAGGGGATTCGCATTCATGGACGATGGACAGACAATAATGAGATCGCCTTTGCCAGCAAAGAGCACGACGGGTTTACATCGATCTACGCCGGAACGGGGCCGTTGCCGATAGAGGTTCTTCGATGGATAGCGGTGAAGGCTGGCGTGAAGATGTGGAGTTCCAAGCCCGACAACGTGCGCGCGACAAAAGGTGCCGCGATGATTGTCGCTACCGACAAAGGTGAGCGAACAATTCAATTTCCACACCCCATGGCTCCCGTTGAAGGTGGAGCTGCAAAGACGGAACATCGGCTGTCGATGGAATTCGGAGATGTCAGGATTTTTGTAAGAAAGATCTGATGAAAGAAGATGCCCCTCGTCTCCCGATTGAAGAGGTTGTTCCGGAGTTAATAAACGCCCTTGCCCACTCGCGGTGTGCGGTGCTGAGCGCGCCGCCCGGCGCAGGTAAAACGACGCGCGTCCCCCTCGCTCTTCTTGATACCCCCTGGCTGGAAGGAAGAAAGATACTCATGCTGGAGCCCCGGCGGCTTGCCGCGCGGCGTTCTGCAGAGTATATGGCGCAGCAATTGGGAGAGTTGGTGGGCCGGACGGTGGGGTATCGCGTTCGCGGGGATGCCGCTGTAACCGAGGGGACTCGAATTGAAGTGGTGACGGAGGGAATCCTGACGCGGATGTTGCATGCCAACCCCGACCTCCCGGATGTCGGCCTCGTAATCTTTGATGAGTTTCACGAACGAAGCATCCACGCCGATCTTGGACTTGCCTTCGCGCTCGATGTGCAGAAGCACCTCAGGGCCGACCTTCGCCTTCTGGTGATGTCTGCTACGCTCGACGGTGTGGCGGTCGCGCGTTTACTTGGAAACGCCCCGGTGATCGAAAGTCGCGGAGTTGCATTTCCTGTCGAAACGAAGTATGCGCGATTTACTAGCGACAAACATCTCGAAGTGCGTGTCGCAGAAGCAGTTTCTCGTGCGTTAGCCGCAGAAGAAGGGGATATTCTTGTGTTTCTTCCCGGCATGCGTGAAATTCGGCGCGCAGAAGAAGAACTTCGAAAAAAAGTATCAGAGGATGTCGAAATTCACCTGCTTCACGGCGAGCTGCCTCGATCTGTTCAGGATGTTGCGCTCGCACCGAACAAGCACGGTCATCGAAAAGTTATCCTCTCAACAAGCATTGCGGAAACAAGCCTGACAATCGACGGAGTGAGAATCGTCGTCGACTCAGGGCTTGTTCGTTCAGCGCGGTTCGATCCTAGGCGGGGGATGTCAGCGCTTGTGACGATCCCCATCTCCAGCGCTGTTGCCGATCAACGGAGGGGCAGGGCTGGTCGACAGGGTGCCGGAATCTGCTACAGACTCTGGACCGGACCCGAGCACTTGCAACTTCCCGAATATCCCGTACCGGAAATTCGGGTGGCTGACCTTGCGCATATGGCGCTGGATCTCGCATCGTGGGGGGCGCCAACAGGCGAACAGCTACTGTTCCTCGATCCACCTCCGGCAGCGTATCTCGCTCAAGCACAAACGGTTCTCAAACGTCTCGGAGCAATAACCACCGATGGACGACTGACACCGCATGGCCGCACAATGGCAGCCATTCCCATTCATCCGCGCCTTGCTCATATGATCCTCAGGGGGAAGGAAATTGGCCTCGGCTCTTCCGCGTGTGAATTGGCTGCAATACTCGAAGAACGCGACTCTTTGTTCACCGGTGTCGATAAGGATGCAGATTTAGGAACCCGGATAGATGCCGTTCATCGGGGAACCGGCAAGAAAAGCGGTGTGATCGAACGCGTTGTGTCTCAAGCTCGGCGACTCATGGAAATGATAAGTCAAAGCGGCCCGGATAAACGGACTCATGCGAGCGGACTTCTGCTGGCCCTGGCGTATCCGGAACGAATTGCCCGGAAGCGACCGGATCGTACCGGGTTGTACCAACTTTCAGGCGGCGGAGTTGCATCGCTGCCGTCTGGAAGCCTCCTCTCGCGCAGTGAATATCTTGCAATTGCAGATCTCGACGCAGGTCAGGCTACGGCAAAAATCTATCTTGCCGCGCCCGTGAGCGAGATCGAATTGGAGTCGGCATTCTCCAGCGAGGCTATTGTTGAGAACGAAGTTGAGTGGAGCGCAACTGAAAAGCGCGTCAATGCACGGCGGCTTCGGAAACTCGGTGCAGTTGTTTTGCACGAGGAACCACTTGAACTGGAAGGCGAAGAGGTGCTGCGGGCGTTGGTCGAGGGAATTCGACGAACAGGTCTGCATTGTCTTCCGTGGGACAAGGAGGCCGAACGCTTTCGTGCGCGCGTGCAATGGGCTCGCCAGGCAAGGTCGGATCTGCCCGATCTTTCGGATGAAACACTGGAATCTTCAACCCTTGAATGGCTGGGGCCATTTCTTGGTGGCATGTGGGCCCTGCAGCATCTCCAGCGACTTCAGATGGCAGATATTCTCCGATCACGACTTTCTGCGCGCCAACTGAAAGAAATGGATCGTCTTGCACCATCACATCTACAAGTGCCGAGCGGCTCGCGCATTGCGCTTGAATACAGTGCTTCCGGTCACCCAGCACTTTCGGTGAAACTGCAAGAGCTGTTTGGTTTGACTGAAACACCGCGCATCGGAGGCGGAACAACGCCGGTGACCATACACCTGCTTTCACCGGCTGGCCGACCGCTGGCCGTTACACAGGATCTGCGTAGTTTCTGGACGAACACCTATCCTGATATTAGAAAACAGCTGCGCGCCCGATACCCGAAACATCCGTGGCCGGAAGATCCACTCAAGGCTACCCCGACCCGTAGGACAATTCGAAAGCGATAATGCCTCAACCGAACCCTTCTTACCAACAAGACTCTTGCGGAAATATTTCGCAGATTACGGACGACCATTGAACACATCAACCCCGTGAGCCTCAAAACAAAACTTCAAATTTCCTTTTTCTTGTTTGGCCTCCTTTCTGTTGCACTGACGGGTTGGCAATCTTTTGAGTATGCCCGGAGCTCTCTCACATCTCTGACGTTCGACAGAATCACTTCTATTCGCGAGACGAAGAAGAGGCAAATCGAAACGTATTTTCATCAGATACGGAATCAAATTGTCACACTTGCCGAAGATCGCATGACCGTCGATGCGATGAAGGAGTTCGCCGCTGTTTTTCACAGTGAGATTCCCGGAAGCCCGTTCAGCATTAAGACATCGGATGTCCGTTCCCGCAGGACACAGGAAAAATACCACCCAATCCTTTCAAATATTGCCGAGCGGTTCGGTTATCAAGACGTCTTCCTCGTCGACGCTGCAACGGGGGATATCGTCTATTCCGTTGCCAAGCGGAAAGAATATTTGACAAGCTTGATTTCGGGTCCGTATCGCGAATCAAATATCGCGATTGCATTCAGAAAAGCCCGGATTTCGACCGCAACAGAGTTCGCACAGTTCGTCGATTTTGCACCATATGAGCCGACCATGTTGAAACCAGCCGCGTTTGTGGCTTCGCCGATCCACGACGGTTCAGCAAAAATTGGAGTTCTGATCGCGCAGATATCGATTGATGAGATTAACAATGTCATGACATCCAACAGTCACTGGCAGCAGGAGGGACTGGGGCGAACCGGTGAAACATATATCGTTGGTGACGACTTCAAAATGCGGAATGACTCAAGATTCTTCATCCAGGATCCAACGGGGTACATCACACGGCTTCGGCGGGAGGGGGCAGACTCCACCCTGATTCGACAAATCCATTCCCGCTCGACGTCCATTTTGCTGCAGGAAGTCAAGACTGTTGCCTCGCGTGAAGCGATGAGCGGTGTGACAGACACACGCCTCATTAATGACTATCGTGGCGTGTCGGTGCTCAGCTCCTTTACCCCGCTTGCAATTTCAGATGTTCACTGGGTGATGCTCTCGGAGATCGACGCCAGTGAGGCGCTCCATCCCGTATTTGAGCTTCGCGAGCGCCTGATTTTTCTTTCCCTGTTTCTCTTGCTCGGTGCCGTAGCGGTGGGGTTTGTGATTTCACGAACCATTTCTGGACCGATTCTTTCGCTGGCAAGAGACGCGGAAACACTGGGGAAAGGCAACCTCTCCCACCGGGCGCGCAGCCAGGGGAAAGACGAAATTGGAATGCTGGCAATGACCTTTAATACCATGGCCGGCAGTCTCATGGAAAAAACCAGTCAGATGCAGAATGAAATCGGCGAACGCAAGCGTGCGGAAGACCGGCTCAAAGCCTCGAGAGAGCAACTCAGAAATCTTTCCACTCACCTGCAGTCCGTGCGCGAAGAAGAGCGACGAGGCGTGGCGCGCGAGATTCATGACGAACTGGGACAAGCGTTGACCACACTGAAGCTGGATCTGAGTCTCCTCAGGGATGAGGTTGGCTCGGATGCTACAGAAGCAAATCAACGAATTGGCGCCATGGTCCAAATCTGCGACACAACAATCAAGTCAGTGAAGCGCATCATTACTGAGCTGCGCCCGCGATTGCTGGACGATTTGGGATTGACCGCCGCTATCGAATGGCAGTCGGAAGAATTCCAGCGCCGGACCGGAATCATCTGCAAAACTTCAATTATTCCAAACGAGATATTGCTTGAGCCGGAGCGTTCAACCGCCATCTTTAGAATATTCCAGGAAACGCTTACCAATATTGCCCGGCATGCAGGCGCAACGAAGGTTGACGTGCTTCTGCGAAAGGTCGGAGAAAACGTCACCCTTGAAGTGCGCGACAACGGCTGTGGGATCTCAGAGGAACAGATACGGGACTCACGCTCTTTTGGGTTGATCGGCATGCGGGAACGGGCGAAATATTTCGGCGGAGCTCTTGTAATGAAGGGAATTCCGGGTTCCGGAACGGTTGTGACTGTCACCCTCGAGGCACCCACAGAAAAGGAGCACCCATGACCCGGATCTTTATTGTCGATGACCACAGTCTCTTCCGTGCGGGAGTCCGTCAGATTCTCGCGAAACAAAGCGACCTGCGCGTTGTCGGCGAAGCAGGCAACGGTGCCGAGGCGGTGGCGGGGATCAAAGAGCACGACTGTGACGTTGTTCTTCTGGACTTGACGATGCCCGGGATGGGTGGCCTTGAAATTCTCGGCGACATCAAACGCGAACGACCACATGCGCGCGTTCTTGTGCTGAGCATGCATCCGGAGGATCAATACGCGACGCGCATCCTCAAAGCAGGAGCCGCAGGTTACCTGACAAAGGAAAGTGCGGCCGAAGAACTCATCGCCGCGATCCGGAAAGTAGCAGGAGGAGGAATTTACGTCAGCGCTCACCTTGCCGAAAAACTCGCATCGGCTTTGCATTCACCGGCCGAGGTCTTGCCCCATCAGACACTCTCCGAGCGAGAATTTCAGGTTCTGACTCAACTGGTTCGAGGAAAGAAGCTGAAAGAAATTGCGCAAAGTCTTTTTCTCAGCGAAAAGACAATTACAACCTATCGTTCGCGAATCCTTGAGAAGCTAAATCTGCACAACAACGCAGAACTCATTCACTACGCAATTCAGAACAAGCTCATCAGCTAATCGATTCTCACTTTTGGTGTAAGGAATTCCCTACGCAAGTATCAGGATTTCCCTCCTACTGATTGGCCCCATCGTTTCATAGCTTGAAATCGTACGCGGGATCCGCCGCTCTGCATCGGCCTGTTCCCGCAACGACCTCGCGATCGCGATATGCATGAACATGCTGCTCGCGAGAACAGGTCTTCTCAAACGATCTTGATGAAAGGGATCTACCTATGTCATTCGACACTGGAAGTACCGGCTTCATGCTTGTGGCCACCAGCCTGGTGATGTTAATGACTCCGGGTCTTGCATTCTTCTATGGTGGTCTGGTGGGCAGGAAAAACGTTCTTGCGATCATGATCCAGAGTTTCGTCTCGATGGGGGTAACGACGGTTCTTTGGTTCACTTTCGGCTATTCCCTTTGCTTCAGTGGTGGAGAGGGCGCAATCATTGGCGACCTGAAGTACATGTTCCTGAGCGGTGTCAATCTCACGACGGCGTTTTCGGGATCCAACAGTATCCCCCTCTGGGTCTTCATGGCGTATCAGATGATGTTTGCCCAGATCACTCCCGCTCTCATCACCGGAGCGTTCAGCAATCGTGTTCGTTTTCAAGCGTATTTGATTTTCCTGGTGCTCTGGCTCGTGTTTGTCTATTTCCCCTTCGCTCATATGGTCTGGGGTGGCGGGTTGATGGCAAAATGGGGCGTCCTGGATTTTGCGGGCGGTATCGTTGTCCATGCAATCGCCGGATTTTCTGCTCTGGCGGCCGTGTTCTTTGTTGGGAAACGTCGCGTGCAAGACAAGGGTCCACACAGCATCCCGCTCGTCGCTCTTGGCACGGGACTTCTCTGGTTCGGATGGTATGGATTCAATGCCGGCAGCGAGTTGCGCGTGGATGCTGTCACGGCACTCGCGTTCATCAATACCGACGTAGCTGCTTCGTTCGCTGCGATCACATGGTTGATTGTGGCCTGGGCCTTCGAGAAGAAACCAAAATTTGTCGGTTTGTTGACGGGATCCATAGCCGGACTTGCAGCAGTCACGCCTGCGGCCGGATACGTGTCGACAGCAAGCGCCGTTACGATAGGCATCATCGCAAGCCTTGTCTGCTACTTTGCAATCTACATGAAAAACAAACTCCAATGGGATGACGCATTGGATGTTTGGGGGGTCCATGGTGTGGGAGGCTTCTTGGGTGTGATTGCGCTGGGGATATTCGCCGACCTGACGATGAACCCTTCCGGCTCAGATGGTCTCCTGTTGGGAAACTCCGTTTTCTTCTTCAAGGAGACGATTGCTGTCGTGCTCGCAGCCCTCTATTCGTTCCTATTCACCTACGCCGCGCTCTGGCTTATCAATAAGGTCACAGCGGTGAAAGTGAGTATTGAAACAGAAGAGGCCGGACTCGACGAGAGCGAACTCGGCGAGCAAGCCTACTTGTAGAGAAGAAACCGAAGTCATGATATCTCTGCGGTTAAGATCACACGCTTGCTTCATAGGAGCGATCCTGTTTTTGGGGGCGGCAATGGCGTCGCCCCCGACTCTTTGGGGACAGGATAGCGCGGGTGTTGCCACTCTGGAGCAGTCGCATCGTCCATGGTTTGAGGATATCACCCTCAATAGCTTTCTTTCCTTTCGGTACTCCTACAATCTGAATGCACCGGATTCCAGGAAGAACCTCTACCGCGTCTTCGATGTAGAAGACAACACATTCATTGTCGACGTGCTCGAGATTGCTCTCGAGAAGCCGGCCTTGAAGCAAGGTGAGGTCGGGTTCTGTGCCCACCTGACAGCGGGATCGTCGGTGCCGAAGGTTGCGCGTTCAAGCGGAATGGATATGGGTGACCTGGATTTCCATCAGATGTACATTCGTTACGTTGTTCCATGGCAGGGCGGAATTACGCTGGATCTTGGCAAATTTGTCACTCCGTGCGGGCTGGAAATCATCGAGGGTTACGACGGCTACAACGACAATGCCTCCCGGTCATTCCTCTTTGGATACGCGATTCCGTTTACGCATACCGGCGTGCGCGCCTCGTACGCATTTTCGGATCGGCTCGCTATGACGCTTATGGTGGTTAACGGATGGGATAATGCGATCGATAACAACACATCAAAAACTCTCGGTGGGCAACTTGCCTTCACACCGGGGTCGGGATGGAAGTTCTATGCGAGTGTTGTAGCCGGCTCGGAACAATCCGACAATACCTCCAACAGCAGAATTCTGGGCGACATCGCTCTCTCGGGCCCGTTGGCTGGAAAATGGACGGCGGGCCTGAATCTCGACTACGCGACGGAAAAGAACCCAACACCACTCTACGACAAAGCTCGATGGAGTGGGATTGCCGCTTACCTGCGGTTCGACATGCTGCCACAATTCTCCATTTCAGCCCGCGCAGAACAATTCGAAGATCCTCAAGGCGTCCGGACCGGCGTGGCACAGACCCTGAATGAAGCAACGCTCACACCGGAGTATCGCCTCTCGAAAAATCTTGTCTTCCGCATCGAAGCGCGGAAAGACTGGTCGGACCATAATGTCTTCGAGGGGAGGGCAACGGCGACGAATTCACAAACGACACTGCAATTCAACGCACTGTTCGTTTTCTAATTCGTTTGATGCATCACCCCGCGGGAGACAAACCTACATCTTCATTCCCTTACTTGTGTTTGTCCGGATACGGCGGAGGCGGAGCAAGCTTCACCGGATTGGCCTTCAATTCATCAAGGATCACCTGGATGGCCTTTTCAAGCTGTTGATCCTCGCCGGCAAACTCTTTTGCCGGATCGTTATCGACCACAATGTCCGGATCAACACCGTGCCCCTCCATGATCCATTCCTTCCCTTCAATGTCATAGCGTGAGAACTCGGGCTTGTTGAGGAATCCGCCGTCAAGCAACGGAAGCGTGCCGCGGATTCCTACCACCCCGCCCCAGGACCTCTTGCCGATAACCTTGCCGAGCTTGTATTGTTTGAACCGATACCCGACGATGTCGCCGTCGGAGGCGGAGAACTCATCGATCAGGAGAACTTTGGGTCCCATCATGGTTCCACCAGGATCGATTGACGGACTGGTGTTGCGCGCAATGTCAATCATCGCGATTTCCCGACGCAGACGTTCGATGATCATGGGCGACACGTTGCCGCCGCCGTTTCCGCGGCAGTCAACGATTAAAGCCTGCTTGCGCAGTTGCGGGTAGTAGTACTTTACAAATTCGTTCAAGCCCGGAACACCCATATCGGGAACATGCACATAGCCGACCTTGCCATCCGTGGCTTTCGATACCTTCTCCAGGTTTGTCTGGACCCATTCATAATAATAGAGTGACTGTTCATTGGCGGTAGGAACAACGACCGTTTCGTGCGCACTGGCTTCTTTCACCGTGCTATTGACCTTTAGCCTCACCTGCTTTCCAGCCTTATTAACGAGCGATTCGTAGAAATCATTCATCTGGCTTGTTGGCTCGCCATCGACGGCAAGAATATAGTCACCCTCTTTCACAACCACCCCCATCTCCGTCAGCGGTGAACGAACAGCCGGGTCCCAGTTCTGTCCTTTGAGGATCTTTGTAATTCGGAAATACTTCGTCGCCGCATCGCGATCGATCTGAGCACCGAGCAGTCCAAGCTGAACGCGGTCCGGTCGCGGCATATCTCCGCCGCCGACATAGGTATGACCGGTGCTGAGCTCGCTGATCATTTCGCCGATAATATAGGTAAGGTCAGCCCGATGCGACACGTAAGGAACGAGGACCTCGTATCTTTTCTTGATGGCGGGCCAATCGACGCCGTGCATGTTCGGGGCAAAGAAGAAGTCGCGCATCTGTCTCCAGCACTCGTTGAAGATCTGTGACCACTCTGCGTGTCGATCGAGCGTCACCTTCATATCGCCGAGATTCAACTTCTCCTTGATTTCGATTTTCGCGGAGGGGAGATCAATAATCGCATACGCCCCCTCCTGACTGACGAGCATTTTTTTGCCATCGGCTGAGATTTCGTATCCGCCGATGTCCCCGAGTTCGGTCTCCTTCAGCTTCTCGAAATCATACATCATCAGCTTCGACTTTTCGTCCTTGGTTCCTCGGCGAACATAGTAAAGCTTCTCTCCGACCGACTGCACGTCGCGATAGCTGGAGGCCGAAATGGGAAGCACGGCGATGCGGCCCTGAATTCCTTCTGCATCGACCTTTGCCACAACTTCCTTTTTCTCCTCTTTCTTGGGCGCAGCCTTTTCGGGCTCCTTCCCCGCCTTTTCTTCTTTTATCTTCACCTCGTCGCTCTTCGGCTCAAAGGGGGAACGGATCTCCTTGGCAAGCGTCACCAGATAGATTTTCCCCATGTCGAAATAGGCGTTGTTGAATTCTGTCTGGCTGTAGGAAGGGGTGAAAGAGCGGTTAGAGACAAAGAACAAGTACTTTCCGTCGGCGCTGAAGGATGGTGCATATGAAGAGAACCACCCGTCGGTCACCGCTGTCGTCTGAGTGCTGCCGAGGGAGTAGAGGTAGATCTTGGTCATTGACTCTTGTTCGGACTTCGCATAAGTAACCCAGCGGCTGTCGGGTGACCAGGCGTAATCGGAAAATTCGAATGCCGTTGCCTCGGCAATCTGCGTTATCTTTTTCGATTCGACGTCAACGTACTGCAAGCGAAGTTTCTTGTCGGCCCACAGAAGCTTCTTGCTGTCCGGGGACCAGAGGATATCATACTTGTAAACATCACCGTTCGAGGTTACACGCGTTCCCGGAGCGCCGCCATCCTGCGGCATGATATAAATCTCATCTTCGCCGGAAGCGTCGGAGATGTATGCGATCCACTTTCCGTCGGGAGACCACTTCGAGTTCCGCTCGTGAATCCCCGGTGTCTTCGTAAGATTTCGAATGTTTCCATATTTGGCGGGAACGGTAAAGATGTCGCCGCGAGCACCGAAGAGGGCCCGATTGCCGTCGGGAGAGACTTCGTAATTCGAAACCGTCTTGCTGACATCCGTCAGCCCACCGCGTCCACCGTTAAGATCCTCGTCTAAAAAGATGGAGACCTTTTCGGACTTTCCGGTGGAAAAATCAAATCGGTAAATGAATCCGCCATTCTCAAACACGATTGCATTGTCACCCAACGAGGGAAATTTCACATCATATTCCTTGAAATCCGTTATTTTTCGGGTAGCTTTCGATGTGATGTCGTATGCATAAAGGTTGAGCTTCTTGAGCTCGTCGCGGTCGGAGAGAAAATAGATTGTGTTCCCACTCCACATAGGAAAAATATCCTGCGAGGGATCGTTCGTGATGTTGATGGTTTGCTTCGTGTCGAAGTCATAGATCCAGACATCATCAGCCTGCCCGCCGCGGTATCGTTTCCACGTGCGAAACTCGCGAAAGACCCGATTGTACGCCAGCTTTTTGCCGTCGGGTGAGTACGAACAGAATCCGCCGCGTGGAAGCGGGAGTTGCTCAATCGGGCCTCCCGTTTTGGAGACGAGATAAAGCTGCCCTTTGAAGTCATTCCATTCGATTCGTCTCGAGCGGAAAACGATATGATCATTGTCTTTCCACCCCATGACGATGTTGTTTGGTCCCATCCTGTCGGAGACATCATCGCGACCGAGCGTCGCTGTAAAAGTCAGACGCTTTGGAACCCCTCCTTCTGACGGCATGAGGTAGACTTCCGTATTTCCGTCGTACTGGGCCGTGAAAGCAACCTGCTTCCCGTCGGGAGAGAAGCGGGCGAACATTTCAAAGCCAACATCGTTCGTCAGCTTTCTGGCTACGCCTCCAGTTGCGGAGACAGAGTACAGATCGCCAGCGTAGGTGAACGCAATCTGGTTTCCATGAATGGCAGGGAAACGCAGAAGGCGGGCTTCTTGCTGGGCGAACGCCATTGTGATAAAACCTGTGATTGCCAGGACAGTGATGAGGGCGAATCGAGTCTTCATGGGTTCCTCAAGAGAGATGGTGTTGAAAAATCGAAAGGAGAGTGCGGGTTGAAAATAGCCAGAGTGTGGTTCGAAAGCAAGGAGGGTGGGACGAGAAGGCGCATGGTGAGAAGATCGCCGACCGACACCCCCGCGGGGGGAGGGCACCCAACAACTCGACGACGCTCAGCTCGGTCATATGCCGACGAAGGCCCCCTAAACACCAAACGCGCCAGCAAACAGCGCACGCTCGCGTTATTCCAGAAATAAATGGGGTTCAGATCCCGACAAAAGACGCCGGGATCCTCAAAACACATCAGGGTTAGCAGAAATCGCTAACCCTGTGTGCCTTGAGAGCGGGCGACCGGGCTCGAACCGGCGACGTCCAGCTTGGGAAGCTGGCATTCTACCACTGAATTACGCCCGCATCGAATGTGAACAACAACACCCTTGAAGCATCGTTGCGATTCAAATATACGACACGACGAGTGCAGTTGCAAGAGTGGATGCGCTCCCCGCTCGGGCGAGCAAAAGGAATCGCCGAAAGAATTGGCAGCATCTTCATTAAGCTAGAAAGAAAAGGGGGCAAACCCATCGAAGAATTGGAAAGAACTTTACCCCGTCAACTTCGCAGCAAATACTGGAGCTTCAGAAAATATTGACGAGCCGTTTGCCTGACGCCAAACGGCTGGCCAAAATCGGACATGGCGTACGTCGATCCCGCATAGAATATTGTGAAAGGATTGAGCTTGTAACTGACAAGTGGGTATACATCGAACGATTTGGCAAATTGATCGTATTGCCCGATGACTCGAAGATAGAGCTCCGGCGTAAACTGGTACATTCCCAGGACGTGAGCAACATAGCCGTCATAAAAGAGAACCCCTGTCGCTACGCTGGAAAGCCGGGCACGGGAGTACAACAATTCCACCTGCAATTGAGACGTCGGGCGAAGTCGAACAGTCAAATCGACAGTATGCCCGATCCCCATGTCGGGAGTGTCCGATCGCCTGATAAATCGGCCGAAGGCACCATTGAATATCAACGTCAAGCTGCTGGAAGGCCTTGCATTGAGGGACATCTGAGTTCTGTTGATGTTGTCGAACTGAACGCCATGAAACAACTCGTCGTTGACCAGTAACCACTGCACCGTCACGTTGATTTGACCTTTGAACTGCGCGCTGAGCACGGGAACGAACCACTTTTCCTTTCTGATGTCTTCGTGGTTGAAATGGAGCCCGGCATTCGCGCTCAGGGTCCACTGATCGATGATGCTGTTGTTGGGATAAAACGAATAATCGTGTTCCATGAAGAGCGTGCGCGTGTCATTGCTCGGCACAAATCCGCTCTGGGCATCGAATGTCGGCGTGCGATCCATATACCGCAATGAAAAACTCCAGTCACGGGCTCCACGTTGAAACGATAGAATGGTGCTTGTTCCGGCAAAATGCTCGCCATTGAATGCCGCGTCGCGGCCCGAGTCCCCGAGTTTCCGGAAATCAGAATTCAGCTCAAGATCGTTGACCTCTTTTGTGTCGGAATAGAAGTATTCCCCGGAGAAATAGTAATTGTCCAGGAACTTGTAGTTCCAGTCGATGCCGCCGACATAGTTATGGGCCGTTGCAGTGTTTCGCGTTGTGAGCATCCCGCCGATAAACGTTTCCCCGCCAAAATCATACCGCGCCCGCGCAATGTTTGAAAACGATTCGAGATTCGTTGAAATGAAATTGCTGCTCTCTTCGCCCGGAACAATGAACGGAGTATTGCGATCGCCCGCCCCGAGGTAGGCAAACGAAAACGAACCGCTTTTCCCCAAAAGCCTTGCTGCCCCGATGGGATTGTTGATCATCCGTGAGTAGAACGCGCCAGTCTGGTTGTTGTACATGTCCGAACCGACAAGAAAGAACGGCCTTTTTTCCGGGTAATTGATGGCAAACGTAGAATTGATACTGATCTGCGTGGCGTCGGATTCCACCTGGCTGAAGTCGGGATTGATGACCGCTTCAACGTCAAGATCGGGGCTGGGAGAATACCGGATACTTCCTCCAACGCGGCCCTTGATGGGCCCGTTCTCAAATGCGGATTGAGGATTGGAAGCGTCGGCGAGTGAGCCGCTCTGCTGCGCAACGACATACGGAAGTACGTCGACAGAACTGACGGATTGCACATCAGCGATCCCTTCGATGACACCCCCCTGACAGATCAAACATGGATTGTTCCGGTCTATTGGATTCCAGGAAAGTTGGTAGGAGCTTGCGCGAGGGAGAATTCTGAACAACAGCACGGTCCATCGCTGCTCGCGTTGAGATGGAAAACGCAAACTCTTAAATGGAAGACCAATCACGGTGGTCCAGCCGGTCCCATCGATCACAGCGGCAGATTTCCACACTGTGTCGAAACTACCGTCTTCATTGTTGCCCGTCCGGAGATAATCGGCCTGGATGCCATAGGGGTTAACAATAAATTCGTACGATCGTTGAAAATCCCCGTAGGTGTCCAGTATGATCCCCACCCTGTCGTCGTCAGAGGTTTTGTCGCGGTCTGTAATATGAGCACGAATGGAGGAGGGGTCGGGATCTTCACAGCGGAATCCAAAATACACGTAGTCGGAATTGTACATCACGCGGACAACGGTTCGCACGGGGGCGGGCGCGTTTTCACCCGGCTGGACTTCGTAGCGGATCTCAACCGGTGTCGCCTGATTCCAGCGAGGGTCAGAGAGCGTCCCATTGATCTCAACATCTCCGTCGATGCGAAGCGCTCTGAGGATCTGCTTCGATGAGTCGGTTGGGACGAACGCGAATGATGGTACAGGCAGCGAGAGAAGACACAGCAACGCGGAACAACAATGACGCAAAAACCGCACGCAAACCTCCTGACAAAAGTGTGGCGGATAAACAACAGAACGCCTCTGTTTATACTCAAGGTGGACATGAATGTTGCGATAAATAGGCACTTTTTCCAGAAATCCTTTCGCACCGAAGCTGGGAACGCCGGAATCCGGCGCGGCGTTATCATAATGTGCGATGGGACGCGCTTTGCCGCGGACCCTCCACCTTCAGTGTTGTGCTCATCAACGAGAGTAACCTCACATTCAGTTCCCACACCATTAAAAAGGAGCTCACATGATCCTCGTTCGCAATGTCTTTCAGCTCAAGTATGGAAAAGCTAAAGAAGCCAAAGCTCTGGTGAAGGAAAATGAAGCTCTTCATAAGAAAATGGGCGACGGAAGTTCGATTCGTTTTCTGACCGACGTCACAGGTCAGTACTATACGTTCGTCATGGAGATAACGTACGACAGCCTCTCTGCCTTCGAGAAATCATTTACAGATGTGACGGGCGCGAAGGAATTTGGCGAGTGGGCCCAAAAATTCACACCGCTTGTCGAGTCCGGCCATCGAGAGATTTTCTCTATCGTCGGTTGACACGCGTTCATCGAACCAATCATCGATTTCACGGACACTAAGGAGAAAGTAAATGGATCGGTTCCTCGTTATCTCTCCCCACACGGAAGGTGATTGCGCCAAAGCGCTTAAGGAAATCCATTCCGTCGGCTACATCACTCACTTCGACTGGGGCTGCATGGATGGTGACCATACAGGATGGCTCGTTCTGGAAGCGGAGAACGCGAAGCAGGCACTCATGGTTGTTCCGGCCGTCCAACGCCATAACGCAAAAGCTGTCAAGCTTGTGAGGTTTTCTCCGCAAGACATTGAAGCAATGCACGAGTAGCAATCGTTCTCACGGGCGCTCCCAATGGCGGCAACCAGGAGTTTTGGAATAAGACCAAAAGTTGCCTAGCTTCTCGGAAAAGAGGAGCTTGTACTGATGAAGACCATTGGCTTGGTGGGTGGAACCGGTTGGATCTCGACCGTGGAATACTACCGCATTATCAACGAAGAGACGAACCGGCGGCTCGGAGGCTTGGAGTTCGCCCGGTGCGCTCTCTATTCTGTCAATTTTGGAGACATCCAGCGATTCAACGAAAAGCATGAGACAGAAGGCATTTTCTCAATTATGCTGAATGCCGCTAGAAAGCTTGAGACTGCCGGCGTCGACTGCATTCTTCTGTGCGCAAACACGATGCACATGCATGCCGATCGAGTGGAAAAAGAGATTTCGGTTCCGCTTATTCACATTGCGAAAACAACGGGCGCAGAAATCAGCAAAAAGAACATTAAGAAGGTTGGGCTGCTGGGAACGCGCCCTACCATGGAGTTGGATTTCTACACGAAGAAGCTCGCCGAAGCAGGGATCACCGCACTTGTACCCGATAAGGACGAGAGGATTTTCATTCAGCGAACGATCGACACGGAGTTGCTGAGAGGTGTCTTTCTTCCGGAATCAAGGAAACGCTTCGTCGAGATCATGCAGAAGCTTCGCTCGCAAGGGGCGGAAGGAGTTGTGCTCGGCTGCACAGAAATACCGCTCTTAATCAAAGAAGAGGACGTGGACTTTCCCCTGTTTAACACGACGGTGATTCATTCAATGGCGGCGGTTGATTTCGCGTTGAATGATTAAGCGGAGCATTTTTGGATTTGGAACGCACCATAAGGAGAATTTCACCGAGCCATCCTATGAATTGGATGGCTCGCTTCTAACAAAACCCAGCCCGAGCCCCCTTACTCCACGGTAATCTCGTCTGAAAACAACCACGCTTTTTCCCCGGAGCCCGAATGCCACGAAGGGCACACTCCAATGCTTTTTGCCGCAACCCGCACATATCTGATCTTCATCTTCCCTGTGGAACACGTGAAGTCCCTCGCGAAAACGCGCTCTGATTGCTGAAGCGGACTTTTCAACTCTCCGGCAAGCCTCCAGTTAGCACTGTCGTCTGAAACATAAAATGTGACAGTGCTCGGGAGGAAGATCCGGGATCCCTGTTGCTGCAAGAACCCGGCAGTAATCTTGTTGATTGTTCTTGCCTTACCCAGGTCGACCGTCGCGATCAGATCGTCTCCCAAAAATCCCAGCCACCCCTTGTCATTGAGATCGAGCGATGCACGCACACCATCGACGATTGTTGCATTTCCGCGGCCCGCATACTGGGGGCTGAAGGTTTTTTCAAAACCGACGGACTTGACGCTGAGGCATCGAATAAAACGAGTAACTTCGATTTCCGCACAGAGGTCGCCGCCGATAACGGCCGTTGCTTTGAGCAGCGACGAGTGAGTCAACTCAATCGGCCTTGAGTATTTCGGGGATTTCAGGGTAGGATCGGATCCATCGAGGGTGTACCGAACAGTCGCTCCTTTTGTATCTGTCGAAAGCCGGACCTTGGTTTTCGTTTCGAAGGAGCCCCCGCGCGGTTCAATCATCACGGTGGGTGGGGCTTTGAAGAGAGCAAACGATGAAAGTGTCGGACTCGTCCTTGATCGCTCGATGACGATTCTCACTTTCGACGCAGTCACATTGGGAAAGCGCAGAAGGCGCTTGTATCCGATGGTGGTCCCGGTGGCGATTCCTCTCCAGGTTTTTCCTGTCCAGGCTTCAAGTCGAAAGGACTCAACCCTCTGGCCTATAGAAATCTCTTCCTGCAGCATCGCCCGATTGAACGTCAGGGTTCGTGCAAGGCGAACTTCAAGGGTTGCCGACTCGATGCTCTCCTCTGTCGTCCAATAGCTTCTGCTATCTCGATCCACGATCGAAGCGCCGCTGTGTCCACGCCGTTCATTTGACGCTGTGACTCTCGCCGCAATCATGAGATTTGTGCCGAATGTCAGGTCGAGGGTCTTGCGCAGTCCCTTGAGTGCTTTGATATCACTGTCGTTGATGCGCCCGCGCTTATCAGGGGGGATATTTAAGAGAAGAACCGAGTTGCGTCCAACAGAATTGTAGTAGATGTCGACAAGTTTCTCGGGTGTTTTTACGAGTTCATCCCGACTTTCATGGTAGAACCAACCCGGGCGAATCGAAACATCGGTTTCTGCGGGGTACCACACAAGAGATGTTGCGCTCTTGACTTTATCGCGGCTGCCAAGGTCCTTGCTCATGAAATCGATCGGAACGAAAGATCGATCGACAGGATTCTGTTGAGAAGAAGCCGCGATGGTGTCGAGATTCCGGGCCACACCCGGGACAACGCTCCACTCCGTTTCTCTTCCATAGCCAGCCTCGGTGCCGACCCATCGAACGTCAGGCCCCATGATGGCGATTACCGCCTGCGGTTGGAGCTCGCGGATGAGTTTATAGTATGACTGCCAATCGTATTCCTGTCTCTTTCCATTGGGTCCTTCGCCGCAAGCACCATCGAACCAAACCTCCGCCACATCGCCATACTTGGTTAGCAGCTCGCGAAGTTGATTACGAAAATGTTCATTGTAGACCGGAGAGTCGCCGTATGATTTCTCGTGCCGATCCCACGGTGACAAATAGACGCCAAACTTGAGACCGGCTTCCCTGCACGCTTGCGCAACTTCACCGACAACATCTCCCGCACCGTGTTTCCAGGGGCTGGCCTTGAGGCCGTGATCTGTGAACTCGCTTGGCCAGAGGCAAAACCCATCGTGGTGTTTGGTGGTCAGGACGAGAAGCTTCATGCCTGCGTCTTTGAGAACCTTCACCCATTGCCGCGCATCAAAATCTGTGGGATTGAACATAGCCGGATCTTCATTCCCCTGTCCCCACTCTCGATCCATGAACGTGTTCATGCCGAAATGAACAAATGCGACAAATTCCAACTCCTGCCAGGCAAGCTGGCGCGGGGAGGGGACAACGGTGGCCGCTTTGCGCACGACCTCTTCGATCGAGTCGCCGCGCTTGATGATTGCGTAGTTCGCCTGTTGGCGGGCTTCTGCGCTTAAAAACATCACGAGGAAGAGAACGAGAACCAACGATCGACGCATGAAGGTCGGGCCTATTGTCATGTGAAATCCTCTTCGGGGTTTGTCACAGGCTAACGCGATGAAACCTCGAAAGACAGCTTTTGGCCGGCTTCGACCAGCTGAGGTGTATCAAAGATCGCCTTCCCGAACCCGCGCAGTGTAAATGTCTTGTACCGAACATCTCCCTTCATTACCGTGATGGTGATCAACCGCTTGGTGCCGCGACCCTTCTGCGCAATCGTTCCGTACGCATACCCCGTTGACCAGAAGTAGTTTCCGTTCTTTGGGGAAAATGTCATTTCCTGGTCCATCGCAGAATAGTGAAACCCCGTCAACGCGAGAATCTCTGCCCAACTGATCATCGCCCGACCGTAATGATGTCCGCACTCTGCCTCGTCGTAGGGGTTTCTCTTGAGGCCGTCGTAACGGTTCCGGACGCTCGTAATGCATTTCAAGCCGTTCTCGGTCTGATTCTCATAGAGCATCCCAATTGCCGCCGTGTACTCAAACCCCGTCATCACTTCGGTGAAATATGGAAAGGGATTGTCCGGCCGTTCGTTGGGATAGCTTGCCATGAGTAGAGCTGCCTCTTCTCCAAGGGCAAACGTACGCAGACAATTGAAGTGATCGATGAGAGAGCTTTTGTAGTTGTACTTCATAATACTCTTGAGTGTAGTGCGAATGTGATCCGGATCTGTAAGATATCCGAGATCGCAAACATGAGCCATCATTTGTCCGATGAGTTGGTCGACGAGGCAACCGTTTCCAAGTTGATAGTCGGGATTGGCGAAGTCACTCGACCCCATGCCGACGAGAAGACTCGGAGCGATATTTACTTTGTCCATCGGTGGTATGATCTTGTGAACGTAATATTCGCCGTTAAAGAGGGCGCTGTCGATCCATCGACTACCATGTGCGAAGAGAGATTGACAGGTGTTCGCAAAAACAGTGTCTTGCATGAACGCAGCCATCTTGCCGGCAGCTTTCAATGCGCCGAGATACCAGAGTCCCATCTGAGGATTGGGGCCGTAGTACTCAACATCCATGGTGTTGTGCTGATACCCCTCCATGACACCGTCTTTGTTGGCATCCCACCCCCCGGGGATCCAGCAGAACTCGAGAGCCTTCTTCACGTTGGGCCAAAGCCTCGCGAGCATCAGGGTGTCTCCCGAAAGCTGCCAGTCTCGGTACATTTTCATGATGCATCCCATTTGACCGTCAGCGGCAGCCTTGCCCCATAGCCCTTCGTCCAACGGAAGCTTTGCGCGAAAACTCATTGCCCCGTCGTCATCTGTCTCTTTTCCGAATTCGACATCGCGCATGGACTTTGCGATCGATCCGAAAAGGAACGCGACAGCCTGCTCATAGTTCCATACATGCGTGCATGTTCCGGAGCAGCAGCCGTTGTTATCACCGCACCCTTCCCACGCGAAGAAGCGACCGTCGTCGGTGCGGAAGCATGTTTGGGTTCTCAGTGTGCTGAGGTTGAATAAAGCAGATTCTTTCACGGACGGTGGGAGATTGCTGGCACAAAAGGCGGAGACGAAATCTACTGTCTCACTCTGCAATTGATCCAACCGGGGGAATGTTTTCTCCATAACATTCCACGCGTCGTCATAGAGAGTTGTATAGTAGTTACCGATACGCTTGGGTGACCAGGCAAACCGATTCGGAAAGTGCCAGGTGATAAAAAACGTGAATTCTGTCGTTCCTCTCGCCGGTATCTTGCACTCAACGGCAAGGGATGCCCTCGGTGTGCTTGTGTTGGAAGATCGATTCTCGAGCCGACCGTCGTCGCTGAGATCGTCCCAGAAGTCCAACAAGGAGGTTCCCCAGTCAGCCTTCTTCCATGAGGTTCGGTACGATACGCCTTCCATTGCGTCGGTGGTTAATGCCATCGTTCCCCAGCGTTCATCGTCCTTCCTGACGCTATCAGACGACATGAAGATCCCCTGGAAATCTGTCCCCTGGCGAAACGTATTGCGATTCTTCAAAGAGACATCTTTGGAACCGTCGTTACCGATGAAGTTCTCCATCGTTCCACAAACAGAAACGGAGACTTCGGCCGCGGTGGTATTTGTCACTTCATAGGTGATCACGGCGATGGGAATTCCGCTCGCATCGGGATCTGTGGGAATCATAGGATTGAACGCTTTGATTCTCACCGTGACCGGCACGCCCGGATCAGAAAGATTCACAATGCCAAATGGATAGCTGGCATCGAAGCTGCAATTTCGAAAGCACGGCAGGCCGGGGTTTGTCGCGTTTTTGACTCCGGAAGCTCCTTCGTACAGATGTTCATCGACGGGACCCTGCAGAGCTCGCATGATCGCGTTCGCCTTTGGGGATTTGACCCGGATTGCGAAGAACGGTGAGCCGGGGTTGAACCCCTTCGCCGGGCGGTTCATGATTTCCCAGTCACGCCAGTCGCCCCTTCCGCCGAGTGAGATCGTCCCCGTCCCGATACCGCCCACGGGAAGAGCGATGCGATCAAGGTGTTGTTGATCATAATGTTTGACAATGGGCCAATTGTGGCCAGAAGCTCCAACGATCGACACCACCATGAACACCAGAACAACAGAGAACAGGGTTCCTTTGAGAAGATGAGCGGTTGGGACCATGAAACACCTCACTATGATAGAGCGGATCAGGAAGGATCAGGTTATCTTCTTCACCCGTACTTGTCACTAATATCCAAGAAGTCCGAGAATAATCCTCACGAGAATCAAAATCCACGCCGCCAGTACGATGATCCACGCAACCTTCTTCGCCACCTGGACGAGAATCAAGAACACAGTGAGAATGGCGAGGTAGCCAAGCGGATCAATCAGGTCGGTTGGCACCCTTGCTGTCGGCAAGACGCGGCCGAGAAGGTACACGACGAGCATACCCACGTAGTGCGCGATGGAGTACAGGAATGTGAGTAGAGCAGAGAGGATATCCTTCCACGGAAGGTCGATGATGAAAGACACCGCGGCAGTGATTCTGGGCATGGTGTTCCTTATGATTGATTGGAATGATCAGTGTTTTTCGTCAAGAAAGAGGTTTGAGCCCACAACCTCAAAACGCCCGGTCAAGACTCCTGTGGTTGTCGCATCGGCAATTCCTTTGAACCCGGGTTGTTTTCCCCCGATGCTCACCTCGAAGACTCCCGGTTCCAGGACGCGCTTTGCGGTAGCATCGATGAGTGACAGTTGACGCGGCGACAAAGAGAAACTCACCGATGTTTCTTCTCCGGCTTTGAGGAAAACCCGTTGAAATCCCTGCAGCGATCGAATTGGTACAGGAGCAGAAGCGTTTACATCGGTGACATAGAGTTGCACAACCTCGTCGCCATTCATGCTGCCCGTGTTCTTCACGGTTACCGAGATCAGGGCATTGTCACCGGCGCGCACCTTCGTTGAAAGTCTAATGTCGGTATACTGGAAATTCGTGTAGCATAATCCGTGTCCAAACGGAAAGAGCGGTTCTCCTCGAAAGTAGCGGTACGTTCGACCCTCCATATTATAGTTGGAGAAGGGGGGAAGCTCAACGGTCGACTTATAGAATGTCACCGGGAGCCGTCCGGCCGGACTGTAATTCCCGAAGAGAACATCGGCAATCGCCGTGCCGGCTGCTTGGCCCGGATACCACGCTGTCAGGATGGCGGGGACGTGTTCCGCCGCCCAATTGACGGCGACAGCGCTGCCGTTAAGCAACACCAGGACGATTGGTTTTCCCGTTGCCGAGATCGCCTCGATGAGATCTTCCTGAGGTTTGGGAAGTCCGATGTCGATACGATCTCCTCCTTTGAAGCCCGGGACATTGACAGGCATCTCCTCGCCTTCGAGTCGCGGGGACAACCCCATCACCATGACAACAACATCAGAGGCTTTCGCTGCCACAAGGGCTTGTTCCTTCATTGTTGGCACGGGTTTGGACCAGACCAACTGGACGCTCGCATCTGCCCTTTGATCCAAAAACTCCAATGACAGACGCCTTGGAATCCCGGCCTTGAACTCCACCCACTTCCATTCCGTGAAAACAGAATGAAGGTTTGAATAATCAACAATGAGCGAGTCGTCCATCTTCAACCGGGTCGCGCCAAAAGCCCTGACACCAAACGCGTATCGACCGCTGACAGTTGGAACAATCGAGCCGGTCCATCGAACGCTGAAACCATCTGCTTTCATCCCAGGCAGGGGAGGATTTTGCCACCAATTGAAATCAACGTTCTCGTCGGTTTGCGTGCGAAACGGCGTTCCCTTGAATTGTTGATTGTTGAAGTACTCAGCTTTCAGACCGCCCATCGCAACCCCCATTCCGTCGGGCGAAAGGACGACTGGAGGAACCACATTCAAAGTGGGAACATTTTCGGCGATGTCGCACCCCTTCACATACATCAGACTGGTACCCTTCGGGGCCCTTTCCCTGATGCCTTCAAGCGGCGTGATTGGATTTGCGGGCGTTCCATTGTAGTTACCAAGAAGGACATCGATATCATCAGCGTTTGGGCCAAGAATGGCAATCGTGTGCACGTCCTTCTTCAGTGGCAATAAGCCACCCTCGTTTTTCAACAAGACGATGGATTTGCGCGTCGCCTCTACCGCAAGATCGCGGTGCTCTTTGGAATCATTAACGGCGATGGGAATGTTGGCATGGGGAACCATCCCCGGCGGATCGAACATTCCAAGTTTAAAGCGAGTGCGAAACAAGCGCTTGACGGCCGTATCGACCAGCGATTCGCTCACAAGATGCTGGCGGACAGCAACGCCCAGGCTATCGTAGGTCACGCCGCAATTCAAATCCGTGCCTGCGAGAAGCGCCCGGGCGGCAGCTTGCGGCGCAGTCTTGTCAACTTTGTGGGTGGTGTAGAAATCCATAATCGCCCAGCAGTCCGACACGACATAACCGCTGAACCCCCATTCATCTCTCAGAATTTTCTGTAGAAGCTCACTGCTTCCGCAGCACGGTTCGCCGCGAAAACGGTTGTAAGCACACATCACAGATTGCGCGTTTGCCTCGAGAACGGTCGCGCGAAACGCAGCGAGATAAGTTTCTCTCAGATCGCGCTCGTCGACGACCGCGTCAAAAACATGGCGATCGGGCTCGGGTCCGCTGTGCACTGCAAAATGTTTTGGTGTTGAAACCGCCTTAAGATATTTTGGATCATCCCCCTGCATTCCCTTGACGAACTGAACCCCCATTCGCCCCGCGAGATACGGATCTTCACCGAAGGTTTCCATTCCGCGTCCCCACCGCGGGTCACGGAAGATGTTGATATTCGGAGACCAGAACGTCAACCCTTCGTACACTCCGCGTCGGCCATTGCGAAGAGCATTGTGGTGCTTGGCGCGCGCTTCATCCGAGATGACCGTGGCCACACGGAGCATCAGATCGGCATCCCACGTCGCTGCAAGTCCGATGGGCTCAGGAAACACCGTTGCCTTTCCGGCCCTCGCAACCCCATGAAGTGCTTCACCCCACCAGTTGTACTCCGGAATCCCCAGCCGATTGATGGCGGGAGCGTCGTACAACATCTGACTGACCTTTTCATCAAGCGTCATGCGTGAGACGAGATCATTGACGCGTTGTTCGAATGGAAGATTGGGGTTCTGAAATGGGAACGGCGGTGTGGCACCCGCCGGCTGGTCTTGGCCGAGAGCAATGCCGGAAGCTGTCATCAGGGAGAAAATCCCTGCAAGGACGAGCTTCGATGGAGCACCCATACATCCTCCTATGCGCGATTGGTGGCGGGCCTGATAGTAAGAAGCGAAACGTTGCCGAGAGTTCAGATGAACCGAAGAAGGAGTTGGCAACAATCTCCACGCTGTACAGCGATACGGTTATTCGATTCACTTGCTGTGCTGTTACTCGCGTTGACCACCGATCCATGACGTGCCACACAATGTACTGTACGGGCAGCGCGGGCAAGCCTCATGCAGCTGATCGGTTGGGTCAAACGACTTCCCGGGATCGAGTATCTCCCCGATAGCACTGAACATGATCGGTTGCACCTGACGGTAGACCTCTTCCGCGGTGTGCCCGTCTCTGCCAATAGGTACCTCTATTTCCGGCGAAATTTTGTTCCGTCCGACAAAAAGATACGAGGGCGTTATCGAAGCGAGCGAAATCCGCCGAGCTTCTGAATAGAGAAGCATGTACACCACAAGCTGGAAAGAACCAATGGCCTCACGCCACGAGCCCGGATCCTCGTTGACAAGTTTGTTGAGATTGATTCTGACTCGTTGATCGTTGCTGCCGGTCTTGTAATCAAGAATGACGTGTCCATCACCTCGTTGCTCAATCCGGTCAATGCGTCCTGTGAATCGATATCCACCACACGTTGCAGAGAGGTCTTGTTCCAACCCGACAATCGTGATCGGGCCTGAGGCGAGCATGGGAACCTGATACTCACGCAAGAACGCTTCAAGTTGATATTCCACCTGTTGCTTCACGAGAAACGCCGGTCCGACAAGCTCTGAACCGTATTCCTCAGCGAAAAGCCGGTCGACGACTGAACGGAGTCGACCCAAGTCCAAATCTGCAGAACTCAGTGCGCGCCCAACCACGCCCTCGAAAAACGCTTTCAGTATTCTGTGAACCATGCTTCCGACTTCACGCTCGTCAACGTCTTCTGTGACGCCTTCTTTTTCCGAAAGATGCAGTATGTGCGCGTAGTAAAACTTCAGCGGACACGTGAGGTACGCATCGAGTGCCGTAGCCGTGTACTGAAATTTCCGTAGATGCTCTATGACCCCCGGAGTCTTTTCAGCGGATTCCGGCTTCGTTGCAGCCAGTTGGACATCATAACGCACCACTTGGACCGCGTCACCCAGGTCAAGGGTGTGATGGTTCTTCTGATGCTCCCAGAGAAGCTTCTCAAGGAAACGGCTCTTCTCGTGTTTCCCCGATTCGGTGAAGAAACAGTGGACCTCGCGCGCTCCGGCAAGAAGCGTGTTGAAATAGTATTCTGCCAGTCGTTCGCGATCGCCATAGGTTTCCAAACCGAGGGTCTCCCTGAGCCGCTGTGGAAGCAGCAGATCGTGTCCTCGGGCGCCGGGAATCACGTCGTCCGTCGCATTCAGAAGGAATACCGTATCGAAGGAAAGATTGCGCGTTTCAAGAAAGCCGATGACCTGAAGCCCCTTGAGCGGCGTTCCGGGAAAGGGGACATTCTCTGCGGCAACCACATTTCGGAAAAACGTGCAATAGGCAGCTACATCGGTCAAAGAGTGAGAGGCGAGTAGTGACTTACCGAGAGCATCCAACACTTCGACAAACGTCTCAGCGTAGGGACGGAATAACGGATGCCGGGTTGCCGTGCTTTGTCTGTATATGGTGTGCAGGATTTCCGTCATCTTGGCGGCAAAATCCCCGATGGACCCAAATTGGAGAACCTTTCGAATTGTCTGATCGTGGATGGTCCGAAGATGATTCTTCAATTCAACCGCCGATACGTCTGTCCCGCCGGCCGCAAGAGCCTGAGAGACACCCTCAAACACATCATTCTTTCCCTCCAACTCGTCCAGGGAGATGAACATCTTTGACTGCCCCTGAGCGAGGTGGTTTTCGAGAGAGTGGAACAGAACCCTTGAAACATCAGCCCTCTGTCCAAAGAGTATGTTTTTCGTGTACGGGTGGAGGACAAACCGCGTGTATTTCGATATGGGCACCTTGCCGTTCCTCGTTCCGGCGCTGAGGTCCAGGAGTGTACCGAAGAAACCGTAGAGGGGTGTTCGTTGCAGCGGATATCCAAGCGAGATGTTGTATTGATCCGCCGGAAGCAGAGGAAGTGTCTGATGAACGACCGGGAACAACGCGTCGGATGTCGGCAAGACGATAACTGTCTTCTCGTCAATAGGCTTGCCGGCGTCCAGCAGTGTTTTCATTTTCTGACTTACAGCGAAAACTTGTCCGTGTGTGTCTGAGGACTGGTAGAAATGACAGACGGGTGTGTGTTCCGGCACAGGAGTTTCCTCGATGCCAACATCGACACCGATTGTCTCCAGCCGTCTGCCCAGGCCGGGGCCTTGTTGAGCGACGATGGTTGCGTTCTCGCGGCGCAGCAGCGATGAGAAAATGCGCTGTTCCAAAACAGTATAAGCGTAGAAGCCGGCGAAGATAACGTTGTGCTCACGGCTGAAATCCACGGAGTCGATACTATCGGCGACCCGTTTGTAGTTTATGGCGCGGGTGGTGAGATTCTTTTGGTCAACAAGGGCATAGAACTGTGCGAAGTAATCAGGCAGAGCATGAAATCTACTCAGGGGTACGCCCGCGAGACCCTCGCGAATTCTCCGCTCGTGAACGTCTGCCATGATCAATTCTTCGAGCTCTGCGTAGAGCTTCAGTCCCACACTGACAAAGCGGTCAATGCAATTGAAGTGGTCTCCACCAAGGCGGTGCTCCACGCGGGCGTGGATGTCGAACAGGAGCGCAACCGCATCGAGATTGTCGAGTACCCTTCTATGAATATGAAGTTTCTCGTTGACGAGGTGATCGATGAAGGAGTCGATCGAGAAAATGCGCGGAGGTATGAAGCTTCCGTGGATTCGTTCTGCAAGTACCTTCCGGACAAAATGCGCCGGTCTCTTTCCCGGAAAGACGATAACAAAACGGGTGAAATCCCGCGAATCGGTCGGCAGCTGTTGAACAACCTCGCGGACAAGGTTCTCGGATGGCGATATGATGATCTGCCGGCTCACGAGATGATGCGAATGTGTTTTCGATCGATGTACAGGAGCACCCCTTGAATATTCCGATCCGTATAGAAATCTCGTAGAATGCCCAGGTACTTCGCGATTTGTTCAGTATGCCCCGGCTTTTCTTCGCCGGTCTTGTAATCGATGACAGTCACAAGGTCGGAATCGACAACAACCCGGTCCATGCGCACGAGAGAGCCGTCGGACGCAGCGAATTCCTGTTCATTCAAAACAATCCGACCCTCCTTCTTGACGTAGTACTGCTCAACGGCGGGAATGCGGAGCGCCGCAAGAAATACCTCGTTGGACTCAGAGGCCGTGACTTCAAATGGAGCGAGAAGCTGAGCAAATTCAATTGCCTCGGCGAGTTGTTGTTCCAAGGAATCGTCGATATACATGATCGACTGGAGCACGGCATGGAAGAAATCTCCCCGTCGGGTTTCGCGGAGTGCGATGCCTGCATACTCCACAGGGCGAACCGCAGCGTGCGGCGGGGCATGGTACAGCGGTACGCTTGTTTCGATCTTAGGGGCGCGGCGCTCAACGGCCGGTTTCTGCTTTGCGTCGAATCCATGTTCCGGCAACAGCTCCGAGGGGCTCTTGGCGTGGTCAGACTGCACACTGATCACGTACATTTCCTGCTCTGCCCTGGTCAGAGCCACGTAGAGTTTATTGAGCTCGTCGACCGCCTCGGCAATTTCTTTCCTCTCATAGAGTTCGGAAAGATCTGGAATTTCGTCGGCCGCCTTTTTTGTGAGGCGTACCATGCGCAACTCGTCGCCGTCTTCCTGGAAATACAAACTGCCCGGGCGTCGCCTGGAGTCATAGAGCAACACAATCACCACCTTCGACTCGAGCCCCTTTGCCTTGTGAATTGTCATGACCTTGATGGCGTCGATGTCGGTTGGTATGTCAATATCCCAGTCGGCGTCATCGGAGGAATCATCTGCGTATTGAAGAAATCCCTTGAGGCTGTTTTCACCCTTCTCCTCGAAGTCTTTGACGACTTCAAGAATCTTGACCAATGTTGCTTCTTCATCCGGGAAGAGAGCAAAGAGATTGAATGTTTTGTATATCTCGGAAAGCAAATCATACACGGGCAGGTAACCAACGACATTGAAGGTTTCCTCAAAGTGCTGCCGCCAAAGACCGGGAAAGGCGTCGCGGAAACCGATGTAGAGAGGATGACCACGTCTGCGATCAAGGCAATGACCGAAAAGAAAATCGAGGAGTACTGTGCGGTTGACCGGGTTGCCGCCCTGCTTGAGGAGGTGCTGAACGATATCGCCCAGCAAGAATGTGGCGAATGCGAGATCATCGATGGGTGATTCGAGGAATTGCAGCAATGCGAGAAGTTCGCCGGTGATCTTGCGGCTCCGCACATCGAGGCTGCTGTGGGAGACAAAGGGGAGGTGCCGTTCGTTCAACCACCCGCTCACCTCGATGATGTCGCTGTTTCGCGGCGACAGGATGGTGATATCGGATTTTCTGTAGCCCCGGTTGATGCAATCGGTAACAACCTCGATGAGCTTCTGCTTTTGCGGGGATTGTGCCGGATCATCCAATCGTGCATCCGGAGGGATGACGGTCAACTCAACATATCCTCTGTTTCTGAAGGAGGGCTTTGGAAGCGCATCGTCCGTCGAAAGACCGCTGGCGCTTTCCGCCCCCTTGACGACTTTCGTCGGAACAATGTGCTTGAAAACCTCCTTGTCGAAGTCCAGAATTCGCTCGAAGCTGCGGAAATTCGTTTTCAAAAAGCGGAGTTCCTTTTTTGCCGACGGGAATACATCATCCTCCTGGAGATGCTTCATGATTCGCCAGTCTGCACCGCGAAATCCATAAATCGACTGTTTGGTATCCCCGACGAGGAACAGGCTTGCCTTTCCACTGAGAGCATCACGAATCAGTGGTTCAAGATTCTCCCATTGAATCGGATTGGTATCCTGGAACTCATCGACGAGATAGTGACGCAGGTTCTCAGAGAGCCCGTAATAGATCTCCGTCACTCTTCCAGGCTTCAAATAGTCGGCCAACCTTTTGACCACATCACCAATGGCGACCCGCCCTTGCTCCCGCTTTACAGCTTCGATCGATCCTGAAAAGAGAGTTAGCGCTTCCGCATAAGGCTGATAGTGCTGACGCGCCTTGAGCACGATCAATTGGAGGCGCAGGAGTTCGATTTCCTCGCAAAGCGACGCAGATTCCTCGAGCACGCGCTGGTAAACGCCGGGTGTGCTTCCGGTTTTTGTTACCGGCGGAGGAAATTTTCGCTCAAGAAGCTGGTTGATTGCTCGACTCTTCGCGAATGCGACGTAGTCTTCAAACCGTTTGCTCTTCACGAGCCCCGGCTTGCCAACAAGCGCGTTGAGAGCCTGAATTCGCTGAACAATAATCTCGCTGCGCTCCCGGATTTCAGCGGAGTAATCTTCCTTCCGCAGCAGTTTGGAGGTCAGAAGAACTCTTCGATAAAGATCTTTTACTTTTGACGAGAGATCCGAGTACGGGTTCCACAGGAAGCGATCGTCAGCTGCACGGCTTTCGAGGAGAAGAGGTACGAGATCGTTGACCAGTTGTGATGAAGTTGTTCCATCGCTCAACTCTCGGGCGAAGAGTGCAAAGGCGTCATCGAGAATCGCAGCGCTGTCAAGCACAATTTCGAGATCTGGTGAGAGACCCAATTCCAGCGCCGATGCCTTGAATACGCGGGAAAGAAAACTATCAATCGTCTGGACCTGAAAATCAGAATAGTTGTCGAGGATTTCGTCGACCATCCACGCTGCCTGCAGGGTCAGTTCGGCGGGACGGAGAGAAAGGAATTCCTGAAATTCATTCAGCGCCCCGGGATCGCCAAGGGAGGCGAGCTTCAGCGCGTCCAGGATGCGGCGCTTCATTTCCCGCGCCGCGTTGTTCGTGAACGTAATCGCGAGAATATTCTTCAGGCCATTCGCGGGAATCGACTTCGAAAGAAGCAGCTGAACAAAACGCTGCTTGAGCGCCGTCGTCTTTCCCGATCCGGCAGAAGCGGAGACAACGGTGTACTTTGGCAGGTCAAACGCGAAATCTTGGTCGTTTTCGAGGATGGTTGACATAGGAGAGAATACGCTCGCGGACAATTTAGGAAATATTCCCGAATGTTCGAGAGGAAAACGATCAATCGACGGGGAGGAACGCGGGTGCCGCGCAGTTACTCGAGTTTGAGCTTTTTCAGCTTCGGTTTGATAATAAACGTACAGTAGGGAGCATTCGCATGGTTGCGGTAGTAGTCCTGATGATAATTCTCTGCGGGAAAAAACTCTTTCAACGGTTGGATTTCAGTAACAATGGGTTGGTCAAACGATGTTTGGGCTTCAACTTTTGATCGTTCCGCCGCGGCCTTCTGTTTCTCATCGTGATAGAATACCACCGAGCGGTATTGCGTGCCGACATCTGCACCCTGACGATTCAGGGTTGTCGGGTCATGGGCCTTCCAAAACGTCTCGAGCAGCTGTTCGTACGTTATTTTTGTCGGGTCGAAGGTAATCTGAGCCACCTCTGCGTGACCGGTCTTGCCTGTGCACACGTCTTCGTATGTCGGATTTGGCTTTGTTCCTCCGGCGTAACCAGAGAGAACAGATTGAACTCCCGGTAAACGCTCATAGATCGCCTCAACACACCAAAAACACCCGCCGCCGAATGTCGCTTTTTCCATGTGAACCGCCTTTCCGGATTGTTGAGCAAACAAAGTCAGAGGAATAAATATCAGCACGATGAGTTTCAGAGAGTGAAGAGACTTGAACGCCATTCAGTCACCCCCCCGCCTGAGAGCCTTCCGTTGTTTGTTGGCAATGATGGCATCCAGTGACCAGCGACCACTGCCAACGAGAAGCAGGAAAATGGAGCCGAGGAGCATGGACGAGTCCACCCGGGCTTCATGGGCCATTGCCCAGAATCCCTTGTCGAGCAAAATCGGGATCTTTGTCGTTGAGATGGCAACCAACATGTCGATGATGAGAGGAATAGCCGCGATTTGACTGAAGAGACCGACAAGGAGAAGCGTCCCGCACACAATTTCTACGACCCCAACGAACGGTGCCATGATCTCGGGAGCGGGTATTCCGATCTTGATGAAACGCCCGACCCCCAGAGATTCTGAGAACAAGAACTTTTGGAGGCCTTCAGACAGAAAGATGGAGCCGACGATGAGCCGGATGAGAACAAACGCGGCAGGTTTTTTCTCCAAGTCATTAAACACTGGCGGAAAGATCGGCATTTAATTGGTCCTCCATACAATGGTCCAAGGCAATCCCTGTGTCAGAATGAACAGCAACGAAGAGGAAAAAGTTCAATGGTGACGAGGCTCGTGAAGAACCAAGGAAAATGGAAATCTCGATTCAAATGGCAGGGCGTGAGAGAGATTGAGCGGGTAAGCACTTATAGATCACATAGTCTCTTCCGAGGAAAATGGGAGAAGTGAAGTGGTCGGTCCGGATCCTCTGGAGTTCATGCCGGACGAAAAGTGGCAGCGAACGCAAATCAACGTCGCCGAGAAGCCCCCCCTGTGCACGTGAACCGGAAGTCGAAAACACTCTCGCCAGCGAATCAAACGGCGCTCCGACGTCCAGGAGCGCATAGACCGAATCGGCCGTGCGTTTGTCGGGACAAACAATCTCGGCGAGACGGAGAAAGGACGCCTCTTCAAATCTCATCCGGACGGTTTGCCGTATCCAAAGGGGCACGGGGTGCCCGTCTACGATCGCGGGAGAAAATTTCCATCCGCGTATCTTTTCGAGGGCAAGATCGTTCCATTCTCTGCTCAAACTCGGAGTGAGAAAGGAAACATCTTTGACAGAACCGTCGCTGCCAATTCGGATCTTGATCTCAATGGATACTTCTTGGTCAACTGTGGGGAAGGGCCACGCAGGAAGGGGCTCCTGCTTGATCAGTTGTGGAAATGTATCTGGTGCGTTGGTCGGTTGGACAGTAGCGCAGCCGCACAAAAGGAGCGCAGCAATGAGGATAAACACCATAAAGCACCTCGCGAGGGACCAGAGAATCTTGTCGAAGCTCGTGAATCCCGATACCGCAACGTACGGTACTACCTCGTGAGTGTCAAATCAGTTGGAAACGAGTATTCTTGTCAATCGCCGTTAACTCTGTGCCGTCAATATCATTCCAACATTTTGAGAATTATTCTTTTTTGTGCCATACGGGTCTTCAATGCATCCGCGTCTCGATCGCCTCCTATCGATTTGAAAGACCGCTTGCCTTCAAGAACTCGCGGAACTCCATGCGCGCGCTGACCACCATGTCGTGTTCAAGGTCCGTGTGAATGAACACGAGTCGATTGTCGCGGAGGTCGTCGGGGACAATCGCACGTTCTTCCGCGGCGCGGTAGGGGATTTTCCAACCGTCGAGGTCTTCCATCAACAATTCAGTTTCTTCTTTTGTGCCACCGGAATCGGTATAGATGGTGATCATTTTTCCAGGGTAACGATCGATCCAGTGGGCGTATTTCTCCGTTTGACCGTAGAGAGCATCGAAGATGTACACCTCGCTTACACCGTCGGCCATTCCGCCGCGCATCAATGCGTACGAGATGCCGTGGTATGCGCCGCTGTGACCGGAAAGAATGACCTTCCCTACAGAACGCGTTTTGATTTTTCCGTGAGTGAAAAGGAAATCCACAACGTCGGTGACGAAACGTTTCAGCCCACCGGCGTCTTCGAGTTTCCCTGCAAACGAGTCAGGTGCGTTGCGAGGTCCCTCGGGAACAACGAGAATGACATTCTTGCCGCTCTCGAAGAGCTGTTGCGGCAGTTTGTATTTGCTGAGGGTGGTGTCGATGTTGTTCCACCAACCATGGAGATGCACAACGAGGTCAACAGCCTCGGTTTGCCGAAACCCGCGCGGTATGAAGAATGCGACACTGCTATCACTGTAATGTTTCTCGGCCGGAAAAAACTGCTTTCCGTATGTATGTCCCGCGGCTCGGCCTGGGTGAGGGAACGGAGCGGAAGAGAGCTGCGTGATCAGCAGTTCACCATACTCGGCGAATTTTTTTGGAGGCTCCTGAGCAAAAAGGAAAAATGGGAGCAAACTCAACACGAGAAGGACGGCAAGAATTCGTTTCACAGTAATTCCTCCGGGAGTGGCTTTCCGTTTGCGAACGTGAACGCACAAATGGTTTGTAGATCGGCGGCGTTGAAGAATTTTCCCTCTCGATCCGTCAACTGCGAACGGACGATGTCGATACGCAGAATCGGATACATCTGCATGTTGCCAAAGGCGTCGGACTCGTTGCCAAAACAAACGACAACAATATGGTCAAAAAATTCAGAATACCACGCGAGCCACGGATCGGTGTTCAACACCTGCAGGAGTTGATAGAGATCCTGCTTGAGTTCGAACACAAACATCGGGTCACGAAGCGCTGTCTCTGTGGCGGCATGGATGTTCAATCTGAACTGAAACGTTCGCGTCGCCGGATCAATTTCAAGTTCGAACATCTCAGTATAGAACTCATGCAATGTCTGGTTGAAGTTATAGATTTTCCATGGATCAGTGAGGTGGACAACGTGACCGGTCTTCAACTGTTGCACCTCTTCTTCGAACCGCATGGAGCGGGGGGGGCGCTCCCTGGGAGAGGCCAAATCCTTCTGAAATCGCTGAAGCTCTTCTTTACTCAAAAGCTGTTTCTGACCCCCCATCGTCGGAAAGGCCTTGTCTGAAGTCTCGGCGTGAATGTCGCGCACCCTTTTCTTATCGAGCTCTTCTTCAAAAATGAGGGAATGGGGTTTTGTTGGGCGGAAGACAAGAGCCCTGCGGAGAAACTGAACGACGGTGGACGTGTCGAGGATCTCATTCGCCTGCAAAGCGAATCCGCTGGCCATACCGATGAACATCAAACCAAAGATAGCAGCGAGAACCCTCTCGGACAGCAAAAGGTAGGTGAGGTAGAGTCCAAGAAATCCCCAACCCGAAACCGAAAAGAGAAAAACCCAGGCCAGCAGCCCGACAAAGAAAGACTCCACACCGGAAAAGCGGGTTTCGTCGTGCTTCAGGCTGATCCGCCGAAGGATAAGAAAAGAGAGAACAAGGGCCAGGAAATCGACAAAGACCGCTATCATTGCATCTTTCTGTTGGGTGAGGGCAGTATGTGAGGCGAAACAGAGCGCTGGAGGTCAAGGAGGCGTTGGTTTTCCTCTTCGAGACTTTTGATTTTTTCCTCAGCGATGCGTTTTTCTCCCGAGAGTTTCACCAAAGGCAGGATGAATCCGCAAAGCACAATAGGCACGACAATGTAGATCGGTTCGAACAAAACGTTGTAGCTGATAAACAACCACACGCTGATAAGAACAACAGCAACGGCAAGTAAGAAGGAAATCAATACCGTCAAACCGTTACGGAATGCATAACTAAAAACGGAGAGTAAGACAACAATGGTGGTGATGAGCAACACGTTCCATTCGTTGTGAGTGGTAAGAAACGCACCGCTGAACGCCGAACCAAAGATTTGCTGATATGCCCATCCGTAGTATACACTCTGGTTTCGATAAGCGCCATTCCAGTCAAGCATCACGATGCTTCCTTTATGATTGAGCCATGCTTCCTCGGTGGTGATTGTGGTGTGGCGAGATTGGTCCCAGGCGGGATAGTATTCCAGAGAGTCCGTCGCGTAGTTGACAGCGACGGAAATCTCCGACTGTCGTCTCGGCTGGTGAGCAAGCCGAATGTAAGAGACTCCATCCTGGGCAATCAAAATGCTCAGTGGCCCGATGAGGAGGCGTGAGCGCGAAAACGGGAGTTCTTCGCAATCAGGGATGCCAAAGAATCGCCTCAGGGCGACGGTCGCTACGTCGGACACGGGCTCGCCGGTGTCGTTTTCCCTGAATCCAACAGGAACGAAACGAACGAGGGGACTATTCTCTCTGATGGCCGGCGACATGACTCCCCAGGGCACTTTCGTGCGGTTGGAAAACGGATGCTTCGCCCACCACGCATTCTTGTTTTCAATTTGAAGATCACGCTCCCAGGGCAAGAGAGAATTGAACGCACCCGGAGCGCCGAAGACAACAATGCTGTCAGCTTCGATCTGCTCTAGAGTCTTGTTGGTTTGCGGGGAAAGCATGAAGAAATCTGGGACAGGAACGATGACGACCTTGGCACCGGCGGACTTGAGCCGATGAACAAGATTCCGTGCGATTTTGAGATACTGTTCCTGGTTAATCTGGGGACCCCAAATGGGGAGAACGCGGAATGGAAACTCGATCTCTTTGATATCCTGCCCGTAAGCATATCGCATGTCCGATCCGGTTATGAGCGTTTTGTACCGCAGTGAATCGAGAACCCGGAAGCTCAAACAAAACATCGATACGGCAAAAATGAGCATACTCCACAGGAAATATCGCAAAACAAGGGGCGTCTTCATGGTTATGTCAGAGAAACGGCTCGAAAATGGTGGAGAATGTGTGCGTTCTTGAACAAGAAGAGTCTAGCCCGGGTTTATCAAATACAATTCAATAAATCTAAGAAAATTTCGAATAGAACTACATGGAATGGCAAGTAATATGAGGGAACTTCTAAATGCAAATGGCATCGTCGGATTCGCCGGCGATGCCACCGCACACTCTGTAGGTCTGATCCTACCACTCTGAGGTGAAGGAGGGACTTTGGTTGGACACGACAACTATTTGAAACTTGCCACCGCGCGTTCAACCGTTTCGTATGTCTTGAATACTTTGATTAACTGTGTGATGGCAAAGAGGCTTTCGACCTTATCGGTAACACGGGCAAGCCGCAGCTCTCCCCCCTTGTTCTTCACGGAGGTCATGGCCGCAATCATCGTGCCCAGGCCTGAGCTATTCACCCACTTGACCTGTCCCATGTCGAGCACAATTTTGTTGAAACCCTCCTGCAGCAAGCCATAAATCTTATCCCGGACTTCGGTCGTGTCGGGCTCTCCCATCAAATTCCCCTTGAAAGTGAGAACCGCAACATCGCCATGCATCTTTTCTTTAATTGTCATAAAAAATCTCCTCAGAGAATTCTGGTGGGTGAAGAGATCCTTCGGCGAGTCAGCATCGAGCGCTCAAAGGCTCCCTGTCGTGAAATAGTACTGCCTTTTCTGGCGAATGTCAACAATGGCAAGAAGGTCGGCAAAGCACGGCCAAACCAATGTGGAGATCGAAATCCTCAAGGCAATTCAGGAGTGCAAAAAAAAATCAACAATTGATTTCTAATCACTCTCCTTGTATCATTCTCTTCGACTACAAAGAAGTTGAGGATTCGCCCGATGACCATTCGCCCCGTCGAAACACTGGAAGAGCCGCATCTTCACCCATACCGAACACTTCGCCGTCCATTGGATCATCAGCGCCAGGGGATCTTCGTGGCGGAAGGGGATAAGGTGGTCTGCCGACTCCTTGAAAGCACGCTTGATATTCGCTCATGCCTCCTGACGCCGGAGTGGCTTGAGATCTATCGGCCTCTGCTCGAGGCTCGGATGGAGAATCCCTTGGTCTTTGTGGCCCCGAAATCGGTCGTTGAATCCATCGTCGGGTTTAACCTGCACCAGGGAATTATGGCCGTCGCCCACATTCCGAAGCCCCTGTCACTTGCAGAAGCCCTCCAGCAATCTATCCATCCGCGCCTCTTTGTTGCGGTTGACGGACTGACGAACGCTGAAAATCTTGGTGCGCTTGTCAGAAACTGTGCGGCATTCAAGGTGGACGCTCTCCTTGTTGGTGAAACGTCGAGCAGCCCCTACCTGCGACGCGCGGTGCGAAATTCTATGGGGACCGTCTTTCACCTTCCCGTTGTTCAGCTCACCGACCTCATTAGCGCAATCGGTGAAATGCGATTGGCCCACGCTTTTCATGCTATTGCGGCCCATCCGCATGCGGACCAGAAAATGCTTCAACAGGCATCGTTTGGCGCGGACTGCTGCATTGTTTTTGGAAGCGAGGGAGAGGGAGTCAGAGCCGGGGTTCTTGCCGCGTGTAATGAATCGGTTGCGATTTCAATGCAGGATGGAGTTGATTCGCTCAACGTTGCCAGTGCGAGCGCTGTCTTTCTCTATGAAGTCCAACGCCAGAGGAATGTCTCACGTTTTGGGGACGGGGGGCGGTAAGACCCGAGCAACAATTTCGGATTGGAATCCGCATGTCTTGTGACTGCTGTCGCACAACGGCTGGTTCTTGCTTTGCCCACAGCGGCAAAGTTTGATCAGTGTGCGCCCGTTGAGATCGAATTTCCCGCCGTTTTGATCGAACAGTTCAAAATCACCTTCGAGGTGAATGCTTCCATTGGTCTTCACAGTCACTCGTGTTGGCATTCCAGATCTCCTTGACGTAGCGGGTTTTACCGGCGGACGAGATTCTGCCGCAATCGGCTAATGGGTTTTCAGCGTGAATGGAATTGAGAGTGCGGTTTTTTCCCATGCGAGTCTCAGCACTCCGGAATTCAAACTCACCCGCTCAATTGAAATTGTGAAACGTTCGATGTAATCCTTCAGTCCGGTCTTTTGCAGCCTGACCCTGGCAAGATCAAGGCGCGGATGATACACAAGACCTGACTGTCCAACCTCTTTGTTCACCACAAGCTGCCAGGACGTCTTCGATGGGATAGTATACAATGAATAGGTTCCCCGAGGAATTACCGTCCCCCCGATCAGCAAATCCGCTTCGCTGCTCAACGTTGTTGCTTCGTTTGCCCCCGTTCGCCAGATTTGATTATAGGGAACAACACCCCCTATGATCTTTCTCCCGCGTGCCGAGGGGCGGCCATAGTTCACGGTCAGGGTCTTGCCGGCAAGGAGCACTTTCACAGAATCCCGCGGGCTTGCCACGATTGTTGTCGGACTCACCCTGAATGGCAGTGAAAGCGAAGTGTTCTCCCATTCAATCTTGAGGATTCCCGAGCCATTGCCGCCGCGTTCAAGCAAGAATGTCAACCTCTCAACGGGACTTTGAACGGTCCGCTTCTCAAGAGCGACGCGGGCAAGATCCTGTTGGGGATTATAGATGGTTCCCCATTGCCCGGTCTGCTTGTTCACGATGAGTTTCCACTGGGTTGCAGTAGGAAACGTGTAGAGGGAGTATGCACCCTTCGGTATCTCCATTCCGCCAAGTTCGAGATCTGCATCAGTTGTCAGAACTGTTGCCTGACCCGCTCCCGTTCTCCAAACCCGATTGTAGGGAACATAATCACCCATAATCTTCCGCCCACGCATTGCCGGCTGGCCGTAGCTTATCGAGATCCTCTTGCCGCCAACAACAAGTTCTGCCGAATCGCGAGGAACGACGATCGGCTGTTGAGCGAGGAGCATCTCCGTGAGAATCGTGACCAAAAAGAAAAGTCGCCGGGGTATTTTCATAGAATGAATTTCGCAGTCGCGAACAAAAAATATTTTACAGAAATTTGTTCCCGGTTGCAAGACGCCGCACCGGGTGACTATGCGGGTGACAGTGGTCGTGCGACCATGATGCCGAGCTGCTTGTTGTTTGCGGCCAGGTAGTCAGCGAGAGGTTTTTCCGTGATCTGAACCTGACGCCCGCTCAGCGGAGCATGCATCAGATGAAGTGAATCGTGTTCCCAAATGGCAACCCCCGTGTGAGAAACGTCCATTCCGACAATGTCGGTCGTTATCGCAATGATATCACCGTTGTGTATTTCCGACGCATGCTTCCGTATTTGATCTTTCGGGATGTGGTACATCGTGCGTTCGTTGATCGCCGCTTCCTGTTTCTGGATCACCTGTACAAACTCAGGATTTTCCTTGAGTTTGACGTAGGAGTTCGGGTGCGTCGACATGAAGTTGATCGTCTTGATGAAGGGCACTCCGCCGATATCCTTGGTGACATTCTTTACAACACCCTTCTTCTCGTTGTCGTACATGTGATCGGAGAAATAGTGCAGCCGACTCGGGTAGCGATCAATGATGCCGCCGCGGTAACGGACATACTGCAGTTCCGCCTTGTAATCATCGAACGTCATTTTGTTCTTCTTCACGCAGCGTGCGAATACAAGCGCATTCTCGCAGAACAGGACGCAATCGAGTCCGGTCAGGTTGACAACGAGCCGTTCCTCGCCGGGTTGTTCAAGCAGGTTGGCTCTGTAGTCGACGCCGAGAAAGGACTTGCCTATTTCGATGACGACTTCTCCCATGGGCTTTGAACGGAGCCCGAGAGATACCGCCAGTTCAAACTTCCCGGCGCAGATGAGGGCATCATCATCCTGAAAGAAGAAATCTTTGAGGTGTATGTTCCCGAGCAATGCCGGAATACCGGCTGCAAGAGGAAGGGCCTGTAAGAACGTGCGTCTGATCATAGAAGGATCCTTCTTAGAATGCTACTCCAACGCCTATGCTGACGAGAACGCCGGAAAAATCGAACATCGTTGTTGAAGACTCGTTGCTTTGAACGCCAAAGCGTGTGATGTCACCGTCCAGTTCGCCCACCTGAGCAACCCGGTATCCCGCTTCTCCTCTTATGAAGATATGTTGGATCAATGGCATGTCAGCTCCGACGAAAAATGCAGCAGAGATCTGTGCCTTCTTGTACTTGCCCTCAGAGTCAACCAACGGAACCATGACAACCGTGCCGCCCGGTTTTGTCGCTTGTGTGCCAACAGCCCTTGCCGTAGCGCGGGCCAGGATAACCCCAACATTAGCCTGGAGATACCACTGAAAAAGATAGGGTTGGAGATCCGGGTAATAGGCGACACCCAGCATCAAATCTGTCGCGCTGACGCTGCGATCAAGCTGCAACACCGCATCCGAGCCGCTGTACGACGAAGAAACCGTCTTCGAAAAGTACGATCCGTACACGGAGAATGCAACATCGCGGGTATAACGATAGGTTGCGCGGCCGGAAAAAAACGGAGACTGCTTCAGAGAAGCGAAATCGTTGACAGGAATTCCCAGAGCGTTCCACCCCACGGCATCGGACGCATTCTTCGCGTCGACCGCGCCCAAACTCAGAAGGCCATAACCAGCAGAGCCGGTGATGGAAAAAGTTCGATCCTGACTCAAGGTGGGCTGAGGGACGAGGCCACCAGCCAGAAGAATTGCACAACAGGTGTGCTTGAGCGAACGAACCGACGAAAAAATCCTTCCCATATCAGAACGGCGTTTCTTCGGTCGGCTCGGGTGGCAGGAAGGTCGCCTCGCGGAACCGGGTGAGGTTTTCAAATCGCGCATATTGCTTGATAAATGCAAGACGCGCACTTCCCGTTGGCCCATTCCGCTGTTTGCCCACGATAATCTCGGCCATTCCCTCTGTGGACTCGTTGTTTTCATCGACGTTGATGCCGAACATTTCGGGGCGGTGAACGAAAAGAACAACGTCGGCGTCCTGCTCGATCGCTCCAGACTCTCGAAGATCAGCTAACACCGGTCGCTTGTCGCCGCGCATCTCGACCGCGCGGTTCAACTGTGACAGTGCAATCACCGGAATATTCAGTTCCTTCGCCAACGCCTTGAGGGAGCGGGAAATGCTTGAAATTTCCTGTTCACGACTTTGGACGTTCTTCGGACCCTGCATCAGCTGAAGATAGTCGACGATAACCAGGCCAACGTTATGCTCGGCTTTGAGTCGGCGCGCCTTCGCGCGGATTTCGAGGGCTGTGAGGGCCGGCGTGTCATCGATGAAGATCTTTGCTTTGTAGAGCTTGCCGATGGTGGTGCTGAGCTTCCGCCATTCGTCTTCCGGCAAACGGCCGGTTCGAACCATCTGAGCATCGACGCGGGCCTCAGCACAAATCAAGCGCAACACCAACTGTTGGTTGGACATCTCAAGGCTGAAGAATGCGACGGGGACCTCGTGGAGAATGGATGCGTTGCGCGCGATGGAAAGAACGAGCGCTGTTTTGCCCTGGCTGGGCCGCCCTGCAACGATAATCAGATCGGAGTTCTGAAATCCGCCTGTATAGTTGTCTAGTTCGGTGTAGCCGGAGGATACGCCGGTGACACCACTATGTTTCCCGTGAATACTTTCGAGCATTTCCATCGTCTGATGAACGGCGGCGTTCATAGAGACGAAACTCTTTTTCATTCGCAGTTCGGAGATCTGGAAAATCTTCTGCTCCGCCTCATCCAGCAGGTCCAACGCATCTTCTGTTTCACTGTACGCCCGCCCGACAACCTCAGAGGAAGAAGAAATCAACTGGCGCATGAGAGCTTTTTCAAGAACGATATGAGCGTGGTACTCAATATTTGCGGCTGTCGTCACTCGCGTAGTGAGCTCGGTGAGATAGTACTCACCGCCAATCTTGTCGAGCTCTGCCCGTCGTCGAAGCTCTTCGACGAGTGTGATGAGATCCACCGGCTCACTTCTCTCAAACAGGGCAAGCATGCCTGCAAAGATGCGCTGATGCGCCGGTTTGTAGAATGACGAATCATCGAGGATCTCGATTGCCTTGGCAATTGCCCCTTTGTCAAGAAGCATTGCGCCGAGCACTGCCATTTCAACGTCGACCGCCTGGGGCGGCACACGACCTTCGGCCGGGTAATTTTGATCACCCATGGAAACCGTTCGTCGAGGGTCTGCCATACTCATACTCCTTTTGCTCAATGTACGCGAAAATCAATGATCTCCAAACCTCTTCTCACCTGCCTCAATTCGCACCGGTAAACGGTTTGATGCGGGCGGGAGCGGACAGGTTGCGAAGGTCGAAAATGCACACGGCGGATTGGTGGCTTTGTTGAAATCGAGCACGACCCTGCCCCCCCTCGGAGGATCAGTATACAGAAATCGTCCCGCACCGTACGTATCGCCGCCGTTCGTCTTATCGGCAAAGATGAAAAACAATTGCCGCGCCCCCGGCTCACCAACCGGCTCGAGCCGATACTCTTTGCCGCCAACGACGAAAATGGCAACGCCCGGCACAACATAATTTTCCATATAGTCAGGAATAACAGATTGAATCTTGATCAGCTTTGGTTTTTCGTACGCTTCCCAGCGGGCTTCTATGTTCCACTCTTTCGAGAGCGGGAATCGCTCTATGCCCGTGAACCCCTTGAGCGCCTCTGCATTCGCGTCCCACATTCGGACGGCAAACCGCTCGCCGCGCCTGATGACGACGAAAGCTCTCGGCCCAACCTCAATCTTGTCGACATCGGTCATCAGTGCGCCGGACGTAAAGATCTCCCCGCGGAGCCCGGGTTGAAGTTCCGGCAGTGACTTATAGGAGATCGTTCCTTTGGTCAATGTCACCACACCAAAACCGGCGACATGGTTGTCTCCTTCTTCCAGCCAATCCAACGCGATCAATGACAGCCATCCGTGCGGACGTTTAAGGCTGGCAATGCGTTGCTGATGCCAGGCCGCAATCTCTTCTTCGTAGGAAATCTTTGGGGCGGCTGTCTGTTGATGATCTGGCGTTTGGGCTGTCAAGCCAAGCGAACCGGCGACTGACAACAAAAGAAACCCAAAAATACAAAGAGCCGTTTTCATAGCAACATTCCGTGTGAACGCGTTGAAACGAGAACAACACTCAGTCTTTGATGCTCGTTTGTCGGGCTCGAACCACTCCCCCGAGAATTGCGGCGGGAGTCATGAATCCGAGAGCGGCAATCTGAGACCACAATGACGCATGTCCCGGTTGAGCAACCAGAGAGACGGTAGCGATGACCGCAAGAATGCACGCCACTGCGCTGGCGTGCAGAATCTCCTTCTTGCCGGCAATCCGTGCTGCAACATAGCCGCCCGCAAGGGCGAAGAAAACTCCGTAAGAGGTACTCCAAATGCGGAATCCAAGTTCGGGATCCTGCCGAGGGTCGACTCCGGAAACCAGGAAGAGAAGAATGGCGGCAACGCCGAACACAAGGTATCCCACGAGAACCGCAAGGATGCTTTTCATGGCTGTATCTCCGGCATAGACAGATCTCAATTCCTGCCAGCCCGGGGTGCCAGTGCTGTCAGGCAGACCTGATGAATCATTGATGGCGACTCGGTCAACGAGTCAGAGATTGAACAAACTGATACATGAACTCTACGCCAGCGTAAAATTCATTGACTCCGATGCGCTCGTCTTTGCCATGTGCGCGCACATCGTCGATGTCCGCGAAAATTCCCGACACACCATACACCGGAATCCCTACCTGACGAAGGAATTTGCCGTCCGAAGCGCCGGTGGACATAACGGGTGTCACCGCCACGCCGGGCCACATTGACGCAGTGAGTCGCTCGACGTTGTCCATAACATCTTTTCGGAGCGGCGACAACGGACCGGGTTGTGGTTGCCCCAGTTGCGTGACGGTGATCTGACTGTCAGCGAGAACGCGGCGCAGCGTTTCGAGCACCTTTTCCACGGAATCATCGGGAAGCATGCGGCAATTGACGACAGCGTGCGCTGTTTGCGGCAAAGCATTCTCAGCATGCCCGGCGTTGAGCATCGTTGGCACACACGTTGTCCGCATCAAGGCGTTGTAGTACGCTGAGGATGTGGCGAGGCGATTGGCGGCAACGGTGTCCAGAGGCGTCCTCAGAAGAGCTATCATATCAGATTGAGATTGCCCGGTTTCCTTGTTGGCGGTACGCTCAAAGAACGTTCGCGTTGTTTCGTTCAGCCGGATGGGGAAATCGTACTTCGCAAGCCTGGTCAGTCCAATGGCAAGGCGGTAGATAGCATTTTCTTTGACAGGCATGGAACTGTGGCCGCCCCGATTCTTCACTTCGAGTTGAAAACTGATATATACCTTCTCACTCGTCTGAACCTCCATCAGGATGGGTTTTCCAGACTTGATATCCCCTCCGCCGCCTTCAAGGTTAATCGCAAACTCCGCATCGATAAGGTCACGGCGATGTCCCAGGAGCCACTCGATGCCGTTTGCGTCCCCGTTCTCCTCGTGTTCGGTCAACGCCACGATGATGTCGCGGTTCGGCACGAAGCCTTCGCTCTTGAGGCGGATGAGGTTTGTGACGATATCCGCATCCTCGCATTTCATGTCAGATGTTCCGCGGCCGTAGAAGTACCCGTCCTTCTCGAGAAAAGTGAACGGATCAAACGACCAATCCCGGGGGAGCGCTTCAACGACATCAAGGTGACCGATGAAAAGTATCGGTCGAAGGCCGCCCCTTCCGTGGTAGCGCACAACGAGATTCATGTTTCGAGGCCGCGGACCAACAAGCTGGATGTCGCTCTCCGGGAATCCCGCGGTTTTCAACCGCGATGCCATCGCCTCAGCTGCTTTTGTACTCCCAATGTTCATCGTTGTGTTGATCCCGATCAGCTCCTTGAATATATCGCGGGCAAGTTTTTGGTGCGGTGAAAGCGCGCCTGTGCCGTGGTTGTGCTGTGCGAGAACAGGTTGAGTCGCGAGCATGGAAAGAGCAACAGCAAGACAGCGAAGGGGAGAACGAACTCTCACGGGATTTCGCATTGTTTTTGTGTTTCCTCTCTCATTACAAGAATTGCGAATGCTCTTGCTGTTTCTTATCGGGGAGTGCTTCTATCCGCCATTGATCTTGATAATCTCTCCCGCCCGCTTCAGAGCCTCGTCAAGGTCTCCACAAACATTGACATCACCCAAACGATCGAGGAGGCCCGATTGCTGCATCGCGAACAGCGGTTGCTTATGAATGCCTGAAAGAAGGAAATGCGTTTTCTGCTGGGATAACTGATACACCAGTTCATCCAGGGCGCGCAGTCCCGTTGCATCGACGGCGAGCAGGTGTTTTGTTTCCAGGATCAAGACCTTCGGCTTGTTCTCCAGAAAACGCATCGACTCGGTGAACTGGTCAACCGCTCCAAAGAAAAGCGTTCCGTACAACTCAAACACCTCAACGCCATCCGGAATAACAGGCTTCGAAACGGCAGTCTCTTCTTCCTCCCGTTCGTCCTGCAGGTCGCGCGTGATGGCGTTGACCTGACTAACCTCCGACATCCTCCGCATGAAGAGCAACGCTGCTAGAACAATGCCGACTTCGATGGCAACGGTCAGGTCAACAATCACGGTCAGTGTAAATGTGACGAGCATGACAGCCACGTCACTCAATGGACTCCGGAGAACCTTTTTGAATGAGCGCCACTCGCTCATGTTGTAGGCAACGACAACGAGAATTGCCGCGAGTGCGGGAAAGGGAATGAGCACCGCCCATCGTCCGAAGAACAACATGATAAGAAGGAGGGTCAAGGCGTGAACGATTCCTGCAACGGGAGTTCGACCGCCGTTCTTGATGTTGGTTGCTGTTCGTGCTATGGCCCCGGTCACCGGAATTCCGCCGAACATTGGTGAAAAGATATTCGCCGCTCCCTGAGCGACCAACTCCATGTTGGATCGGTGGCGCGTTCGCAACATGCCGTCTGCAACAACGGCGGAAAGCAAGGATTCAATGGCTCCGAGTAACGCGATGGTGATCGCGGGAGAGACCAACCCGGTAATCATTTTCCATGTGACGTGTGGAGGGTGCGGAATCGGCAGAGAATGCGGCACGCCGCCGAACCTGCTTCCGATAGTCTCCACCGGAATATGAAAGACCTGGACAACGACCGTGGCGAGCAGTAGTGCCACGAGCGGACCCGGAATGCGATGAGAAATGCGCGGCCAGAAGATAATCAGCAGCAGCGACCCGAGTCCGACAAGAAGAGAATTGAGATCAAAGGTCCAAAGATTCTGTGCATACACAACCCACTTTTCAGCAAAATCTGCGGGGAGGGTATGAATGTGCAGGCCGAGAAAGTCCTTGATTTGAGATGTGAAAATAATCAGTGCGATACCGCTGGTGAACCCGACGGTGAGCGGATAGGGGATGAACTTGAGCAGCGTTCCCAGCCGGGCAAAACCCATAATAATGAGGAAAACACCCGCCATGGTTGTTGCTACGGCAAGTCCGTCATAGCCATACTTTTGAACAACGCCGTAAACAATGACAATGAACGCTCCTGTTGGGCCGGCGATCTGAACCCGGCTGCCTCCAAGAATGGAGACGGCTAATCCGCCGATGATCGCGGTGTAAAGCCCTTGTTCCGGCTTCACACCGGAAGCGATAGCGAACGCGATCGCAAGGGGAAGCGCCACAACACCGACAATCAGTCCGGCAACGAGATCCGACATGAATTGTTGTCGAGTGTATCCTTTGCGGAGAAGAGAGAAAAATTTTGGTTCAAGCCGTGTGTGCAATCAATACTTCCTTGTGTAAAGAAGGAGATGAAGAGCAGTATGCCGGTGCTCTACGGATTCACTATCGTTCTGAGGAGATGTCGTGTTATCGAATCGCGGAGGAAGCTAGGAGACCAATGGCGTACGTGATTGCGGCTTCGCCAAGGCCGACGAGTGTCATCTCCACCCCACTCTTCCACCATGATCGACCCGTGACGAGCACCTTGGAGGCCCCGACAAGAAAATGAGCCGCCGTGCTAACACCAAGAGAGATAAAGAGTGCCGTCATTCCGGAGCTAAAGAGGAAGGGGAGCACCGGGACCGCAGCGCCGATGGCGGTGCTGAGCGACGCGCTGATTGCGGATCGCCATTCGTTCGGGAAGGCTCCTTCTGAAAGTCCAAGCTCTTCATGCACGAGCGTCTTCAGGAACTGATCCGGCTTTTCGGAAAGTCGTTGAGCCATTGCTCTGGCCTCATCTTCCGTAAAGCCTTTCAGTTGATAAAACAACTCAAGCTCTTCGATTTCTTCCTGTGGATTGTTCTCGATCTCCAGCTTCTCGCGATCAACCTCAGCTTCGTACACTTCACGTTCGGACTTCATTGCAAGATAGGCGCCGCTTCCCATGGAAAGGGCAGAGGCCACCATGGTTGCAAATCCGCTCAAAAGAACAAATTGCCCATTGGCCTGCGTTGCCCCGGCGACGCCGCTGACAACGCCAAAGGCAGCACCGAGGCCGTCGTTGACGCCGTAGATTGCCTGTCCGATCCAGCCCCCGGCCCGCACATGCCATGTTTCGCGGCGAAGGAGAGTATCAAGCTTATGCTGCGGATGGCCCGGTTGTCCTTCAAATTCTCCCAGCATCCGGGAATGAGCGCGCTCTTCAAGCTGTGCCCCCAAAATCGACGATTTATCCTGTTCTGACTGTGACGTCTCCAGCAACACATCGTAGAGTTTGTCCGCTTCGCTCTCGCCGGCTTCAAGCATTCTTGCAGCTACCGTAGAATCGCTCTTTACCAGGATCCATCGGCGGACCCGCTCTGAAAAAGTCTCACGATAATCGCCCGGATCGGCTCCGAGCTCGCGCAGACGAGTCGCCCAACGCTCAGCATGGCGTTCCTCTGCCTCTGCCATCCGTACAAGGATAGCCTTCTTCTGAGCATTCTTCTCGCGGAGAGCCAGCGTATGATAATTCTTCGCGCTGCGCATCTCGTCGCGCCAGGCTTGCTTGAGCCCTGCTTTAAACTGTTGAGGTTTTTCCATAGGAAAATCTCTCTTGGCGGGAATAGCCTCTCAAAGCAAAGGAATATGGGGAAGATCAACGCGCCCCTTCTTGCTACAGCGGCTTCGACCCCTCTGCCGTTTTCATCTCGTCATACATCTTTCGTATCCACTGGACGTCTTCCCATGTTGGTTTCTTCCAGTTCGGATTTCGTAGAAGCGCTGCGGGGTGGTATGTCACGACCAGGTTGATGCCGCGATAGCTATGCACCTTTCCGCGGAGCTCACCCAGGCTCTGCGTTGTCCGAAGAAGCGTCTGTCCTGCAACGCGACCAAGGCACACAATGATCTTTGGCTTGAGCAACTCAAGCTGCTTCCAGAGATGCGGCTCGCACTGATCGATTTCGTCCGACTGTGGTTCTCGATTGTTCGGTGGCCGGCACTTCAGGATATTGCAGATATAGACTTCGTCGCGCTTGAATTGTATAGCGTCTAAAATCTTGTTCAACAATTGACCGGCTCTTCCCACGAAGGGCTCGCCCTGAGCGTCTTCGTCTGCCCCCGGAGCTTCTCCAACAAAAACAATGTCCGCATTGGGATTTCCAACCCCAAAGACGAATTTGATCCGTGTTGTCCCCAGCGGACACTTCACACAGGTGCAGATCATCGATTTCAGTTCGTCGAGATTCTTCGCCCCAACCCAGGGTTCGCTTGGATAGGGAAGGAGTTGCTCTTGTGGAGCGGTTGTCTTGGGAGGCGCGGATCCGAAGAGATCAACCCCTTCTTCAACAACGGGTACCTTTTTCCGGGATGCCATGGAGTTTTGGTCAGGCTTTTGTTGTGGGGGCACGGGGTCTGTGTACAACGTGTTGCCGAACAATTCCTGTTCCTGTCGCAGAGCGCCCTGAATATCGCTCAGAATATGCTGAAGCTCGTTCTTCGTGTCTGGCATAGGGTGGAGCGTGAGGTGGAGAGGCAAAAAAAGGATGAAGTACACGGCAACACGAGAACAAGGTGCGTTGCCCGACCACATCCCGATTCGGATTACAGTAAACCCTTCAGGCGGTTCAGAATTTCGTTCGCGACATCAAGCTTTGACATCAACGGCAGTTTCGCGGTCTTCCCCTTCTTGTCGAGGATGGTGACAACATTCGTGTCGACGCCAAATCCCGCCCCTTTGTCCTTGAGCGAGTTCAGAACAATGAGATCAAGGTTTTTCGTTTTCAGCTTTTCCTGTGCGTTGCGCAGTTCGTTGTCGGTCTCGAGGGCAAATCCAATCAGTATCGTTCGTTTGTTTTTCTTCTGGCCCAGGGCGTTCAGTATGTCTGGGGTCTCAACAAGCTGGAGCGAAACCGGTTTGTTCGTCGCGCCCTTTTTGATTTTCGTCTTGGCGCTTCTCTCGGGAGCATAGTCTGCAACGGCTGCCGCCATAATAACGGCATCGGAGGTTGCGACGCATTTGAATACAGCATCGTGCATCTGCTCAGCCGATTCCACGTCAACGCGTTCAACGTTGCGCGGCGTTTCAAGATGCACGGGACCGCTCACGAGCGTGACGGTCGCCCCGCGGAGCGCGGCAGCGTTTGCAATGGCAAACCCCATTTTTCCCGAAGAGCGGTTGCCGATATAACGAACCGGATCGATCGCTTCAAAGGTGGGGCCAGCGGTAACGAGGATCTTCTTCCCTTTGAGATCCCGGCTGGCTTTGTCCAGTACGCGTTCGATTGTCTCGATGATGGCCCGGATCTCCGGGAGTCGACCCGGACCCTTGAGTCCACTGGCGTGCTCTCCCTCTTCCGGGGGAACGATGAAGAAGCCGCGTTCCTGCAACCGGGTGACATTCTGCTGCGTGACGGGATTGATATACATGTCGGCATCCATCGTCGGAGCAAGAATAATCGGGCCACGACTGGCCAAAGCGACAATCGTCAGCAGGTTATCTGAAAGCCCGTACGTGATCTTTGCGAGGGTGTTCGCTGAAGCAGGCGCTATGACATACGCATCGGCCCAGTTTGCAAGGTCGACATGTTGTGTCCCAATGCTGGAAAGGGTCGATTGATCTGTCGCCCAGATGTTTCCCAACACGGCGTGACCGGATAAGGCGGAAAAGGTCAGCGGAGTAACGAATTTCGTCGCTGCCTCCGTCATCACCACCTTTACGTCGGCTCCCGCCCTCTTCAGATCCCGCACAAGGTAGCAGACCTTATAGGCTGCAATGCCCCCAGTGACCCCTACGAGTATGTGCTTTCCGCGTAACACGAAGCACCTTAGACTTCAGGCTCTGGTTCTTCGGCAATCGGGGCCACTTCCGCCTTCTCGACCACTTTGTAGCGATACTTGATCTTCTTCGCGATGGTCTCCTGTGTTGCAAGATCCGTCGCCTTCGCACGCTTTTCGAATTCAAGACTGATGCGTAATTGATCAGGATTTGCAGCGACGTCAACTTCTTCCTCGGTCTCCGTCGTGTTCGTCAGCTGATTCAGCGTTTCAATACGCTGGCTGAGCTCGATCTTGATGTCTTGATGAATTTGTCGGGCCCGCTTCGCCGCGATGACAATTGCCTCATAGACGTCCGTCGCTGCGCTGGAGAATTCTTCGATCTCTACTGGTTTTACAGGCACTGTGGTGCTCCTTGTGATTGTGTGTGAATACTCTTATGTGGATCGTTGCGCCAATGTTGTGTGCGCCACAACGATTTTGTCCACCTCGACGATCGCTGCCGGCAAATCGTCGTTGACAACTTGATAATCGAATTGCGAGGCCATGCCGAGTTCCATCGCTACCCGGTCCATGCGCTTCTTGAACGTTGTCTCGTCTTCGGTCTTCCGGCCCCGCAGTCGCGCCTCGAGGATTTCTATGCTTGGCGGCTTGACAAAAATCAACACCGAATCGTTGGGATACTTACGTTTGATCGAGAGCCCGCCCTTGACATCGATGTCGAACAACATTGCATTCCCGCCCGACAAGGTCTTGTCGACCTCACTTTTGAGCGTACCGTACAGGTTGCCGTAAATCTCTTCCCACTCGACAAGCTCACCGGCCCGGATTCTGCGCTCAAACTCCTGGCGCGGCAGAAAGAAATAGTCTTTCCCGTCAATTTCCGTCTCCCGTTTCGTTCGGGTCGCAGCTGAAACCGAAAATAACATCGACGGATACTTATCGAGAATTGCCCTGACGATGGTGGTCTTTCCCGCCCCGCTTGGTGCAGAAACGACAATGAGCTTTCCGAGAGACATTCCGTGGGATCTATTTATCGAATCATCGGATCATCGGTCCATCGAACTTCGTCCCAGGCGTCTCGATGACCCGATCGCCCGATGATCAAATTGTTCATTCAAAATTCTGCAGCTGTTCCCGAACTTTTTCGAGTTCTTCCTTCATTTGAACAACGAGATGGGCGATTTCGGAGTCGTTCGTTTTTGACCCAATCGTGTTCGCCTCGCGGTTAATTTCCTGGACGAGGAAGTTGAGCTTGCGACCGGCTGAGTCGCTGCCGGCCATGGCCTCGAGAAAGAACTTCGTGTGGCTTCGAAACCTGACACACTCTTCGGTGACATCGAGTTTGTCTGCCAACAATGTGATTTCCAGTTCGAGCCGGTTCTGATCGATAACCGATTTCTCTCCCATGAGCTGAGCGATGCGTTCCTGCAATCGCTTGCGTTCCTCCGGGATCCGGGCTCTGGACAATCCCTCAATCGTGTCGACGGTGGTCGACATCCACCGAATGCGACGTTCAAGATCTTTGCCGAGCTCGCTTCCCTCGTTGCGCCGCATGATGTTGAATCCGTCGAGTGCTTTTCGGAGCGCGTCCTCTACCACGATCCACTGTCGCTCATCGGATTGCTCCTCGCGTGGGGCCTCAAAGACTTCAGAAAACTTCAATAAGTGCTCCAGCCTGACTTTTTCACGGATCTTTGTGGTTTTGCGCAGTTCGTTGAGCAGCTTGAGGTACGCTTTGGCGGCCGTCTTGTTGACTTTTAAAGGAGCGCCTCCATCGGACTCCTCCTCCAGCGTCACGGAAATAACAAGATTTCCCCTGTTGACACAAGATCTGACGATTTCTTTGATGTCCTTTTCTCTTTGTGATAGCAGCCGCGGGAGACGTGTTGTGACATCGAGGTATCGGCTGTTCACGCCTCGGACCTCGACGGCTGCGGTAATCCCGCGCTTGGTAACTTCTGCGCGGCCAAATCCTGTCATGCTCGCTATCAAAGCTTCTCCTTCTGTGCTAGTAACTCAAATTCTATTGAAATTACGGAAATTTTGGGGGGCGGACAAGATAAAGTTTGTCACATGGTATCCACATAGTTATCAACACCCCGTTGACCGGAAATTGATTTTGGGTCGAATTTTCTCAACCTTTTCTTGAAATGTGGACAACGAATGATCAGTAACTACTATACATTGCGTTTTCTGGCGGCGAGCCTCGACACCTCTCTGCGCGGTGCAAAGATTGAAGAAGCTTTCTGCCAGAGCAAGAACGAACTCCTGATCTCTTGCAGATACGAGGACGAGGAGCGAGCTCTGGCGGTTTCCTGTGATCCGTCAATGAACTATGTTTTTCTTCGGGGGCAAACTCATCGCGCGAAGAAAAACTCCGTTGATGTCTTCAAAACACTCCGGGGTAGAATCATCCGATCGGTCAGCATTCAGCCTTCCGACAGGGAACTCGTCCTGTCGTGCAGCGGCGATGTCCGGTTGCTCGTAAGGATGTACGGCTCCAAGGCAAACGTTCTTCTCGTCGATGATCGAAATATTGTGCTCGATGCATTTCTGAATGCGAAGGAATACAGAGACGCCGCGCTCCCGGATCCATCCGGCGATCGTCCTGAGCCCAGATGGACTCTGGGGGAATTTCACGCCCAGGTGCGGGCGATTGGAACTATCCTCCTCTCCGCTGCGATCAAGAAACTATTTCCACTTCTGAACAATACCCTTGTGCGCGAACTTTGTCATCGTTCGCGTCTCGATGAGCGGCAGCTTGCAGCCGAGCTGAACGATCAGGACATCGCGAGGCTTTTTGCCGCGTGCGAGGAAATGCTGAAAGAGCTGGAAGAAACCCCGCGACCCCGCATCTATTATCAGAACAACTCGCCAACGACCTTCTCCCTGGTGACGCTCAGCCATGTTCCCCATTCTGAAATTGAGGAATTCGATTCCATTCATGAGGCCATCAAGGTTTTTGTTGGTGGTTCAAGAAAACAAAAGACACTGCTTCAGGAGAAAGAAGCCCTCCTCCACTTTCTCAGGCAGGGCGCAGAGCGTTCCGAGCGGACGCTTCAAAAAATGGAACAGGAAACCGAAGCGCTTCAGCGTGCGATGCAATACGAGCTCTTCGGGAAACTTCTCATGTCAAACCTGCCACGGCTCCAGAAAGGAATGCGTGAGGTAGAGCTCGAAAACATTTTCAGCAGCGACAAAAGCACCGTTCTCATTCGTCTCGACCAGAAATTGACACCGGCACAAAACGCTGAACACTATTTCAATAAGTCGAAGAAAGCGAGAGCTGGCGCTGAGGAAAAGCTCGGTCATCAGGAAGAGGTTCAGGAACGGTGGGAGCTTCTGCGCGAACTCTTGGATCGCTTGACCGACCTCCAGACACACGAGCAGTTTGCCGAATTCACCACAACGAATCAGGAACACCTTAAGCGACTTGGATACAAGGGTGTCATTGGTGAGGGCCGGGAGCAGAAAGAGGAGGCGCCATTTCGCACGTTTATTGTTACTGGAGGCTTTCAGGTGTGGGTGGGGAAAAACAGCGAAAACAACGATTTGCTTACACTCAAGTATGCCAAGCCGGGTGATCTGTGGTTTCACGCACGCGGTTCAAGCGGTTCACACGTTGTGCTCAGAACAGGGACGGGTAAGGGAGAACCGAGCAGAAGGACGCTCGAGGAAACGGCGAGTATCGCCGCATTCTACAGTAAGATGAAAACGGCCAAACATGTTCCCGTGGCGATGACAGAGAAAAAATACGTCCGAAAGCCGCGTGGAGCTCCAGCCGGAACAGTGGTCATCGAGCGTGAGAAACTCTTCTTTGTGAATCCACAGCTGCCAGGTGGAGTCGATGAGCGCTAACCGCCTCTGCGCCGAGGCGAATTTGAACTCGTGCAAAGCTCACCGGGAAGTTGTACCTTATCATTGCAGTGCGTGCGCACTGGTTGTCGGTGCACGGCCCCCTTGCCTTGCCGGAGCCTGGCGATGACTGTCCAATGCCAAAGCTTGTGAACAAAAAAATCACTCAGCTCTAGAAAAGGACATTCTACTATGGAATTCGCGTGGCTGCTTGGCTTCGTCTTTGCCGGTGTTCTGATTTGGATCGGATTCTCAAAGAGCGTTGGAACCATGAGGCCGTCATCGAGGCAGGTCGTCGCGGCGGCCGGATTCCTCCTGTTGCTTGTGATGATCGCCTTCTCGCTTGACAAAGCCTTCGGTTGGTGGGCGAAGTTTCCCAAGGTGATCGTGGGGACCCTGGGAGTTCTTATCGTCCTTGACCGGTTTGTCCGGATCGCCCTGATTCCCGGCCGAGGTGGAAATACCGTTCTCGACTTAGGAAGAGTTGGAGGCGCGGAAGTCATCGTCAATATCATCGTGGCGCTTGCACTCGCTTGGTATGTCATGAAGGACATCGCGGACGTCATTCAACTGCCAGGATGGAAACTCGAAAATATTTCCTACCAGATTTTTGGATTGTCCATCGCTCTTGCCGTGCTCATTCAGGGGGTAAGCAAACGCAAACTTCTTGCAGGCGGTGTCTTCCTGGGCACGAGTCTCCTGGCATGGGGCAAGATTGAAAGTTTTGGCTGGGAAAAAGAGTCCGGCACCGCTGCGACGCTGGTTCTGTACAAGCGAAAGGCGATTCCGTTCTTTACTTCTGCAAATATTTCCGTACAGCTCACGCATATGAAACAAATCGAAGACATCATGGGGCAACACAACATTGCCCGCAAGAGCGAAGCGGCAAAGACTGAACTGTGATTTTTTCAGGAGAACGCGGCACCGAAAAACGAGCGTTGCTTTTCCCTGCGCTTCTCCGTAAATTCATAAAATTTCTCATATTCCAGGAAACACCATCTATCCACTGTGATCGAGGAGTGTGTGCAACAAAACGCTTTGGCACAACGACAACAATGTGATCGCGAGGATGCAGATCTTCTCAAGCGCATCCAGCGGTCCGACCAGCGTGCGCTGGCAACCCTGTATGACCGGTATGCACCGGTATTCTACCCATTTGCCCTGCGCATAACGGGATCTCACGAAGTTGCCGAGGAAGTGGTGCACGACGTTTTTGTCCAAGTGTGGGAGAAGGGAAATTCCTATGCCACCCAGAACGGCTCTGTGTACGCATGGCTTGCCGCCCTGTCGCGAATGAAGGCTCTGGAGAAAGTGCGTACTTCGAACCAAAAGAAAAAAGGCTCTGATGGCGAGGCATTGCAGCCGCGCGCGCCCCTGGAGAACGAAGAGAAGCAGGGTGGTCAAGAGACCATTCTTGTTTTCAAAGGTTACGCGGAAGAGGTTCGAAACATGTTGAAAAATCTCTCGAAGCTTGAACTGCGCTTACTTGAGCTAAGCTACTATGAAGGCCAAAGCCAGTCCGATCTTGCGCGGATGCTGAGGATTCCGCTTGGAACCATCAAGGCGAAAATGCGGCGGGGAATACAAAAATTGCGTCAGGCACCGGCACAGGAGGGGAAACGACCGTGAAGACTGAAGAACAACGGCACTCCCAGCTTGAGTTGTGCATCCCTTATGTCTTTGGCCGACTAAACCCCGGCAACCGAAAACAGTTTGAGGCTCACCTGGAGACGGGCTGCGAGCAGTGCAAGCGCGAACTCTCCGAGCTCTATGAAGCCATAGCGTTGCTTCCGCTGTTGCTCAAGCAAGAGGCTCCGCCGAGCGGACTACGACAGCGCATTCTCTCAAGACTCTCATCGAAGAGATCGGAGCCGCCACGTGCCGCAAAACCGATCCCTCAACGGGGAGTGGTGGAAGCCTCCGTCACAAAAGCTCCCCCTCGTTCCTGGTATCTTTATGCTTCGATCGTGATGGGCGTACTTCTCATCATCAGCCTCCTATTCTTCCTCAACGATCAGCTGCGAACAACGGGTGAATTGGAAAAGAAGTTGACTGATTTGCAGGCTCAAATACAGGAGAAACAGGATATTCTGGGGATTCTTCAGGTTCAGAAGGTTGAGATCCTGCAATTGGCGAACATGGATGCGGGCTCGCAGGCATTCGGCAGAGTATTCTGGGAGCCGGAGAAACGCCACGCAGTCGTACAGGTTGTCAATCTGATTGCCGAGCCGGCTGACAAGCAGTATCAGCTCTGGTTGGTGAAGGAGAAAAAGTATCTCCGAGTCGGAGAGTTCGACGTGAACAAGGAAAAATCGAATGTGTTTGCCGTGATGACCCTTCCCGTTGGCGAGAGGCAGGAGATTGAAGGCTTTGCCATAACGCTGGAGCCGCGGGGCGGAAGCACGCAACCATCAGGGGCAATACAGCTTCGCGGAGCAACGAAATAGGTCATTCGGAAGAGTGCAAAAGGGAAAGGGAGAGCTGAGCTCTCCCTTTTTAGTTTCATCGTGCGTTGCCGCATCATTCCACTCAAGCAAGGGCAAGAGCCTGTTCGAAATCCGCGATGAGATCTTCGATCCCTTCAATCCCAACCGAAATCCGGATCATTCCCGGAGTCACGCCGTGTTGCAGAAGTTCAGTGTCAGACATGAAGATGTGTGATGAATACACGGGGATGCTGACGAGTGTCTCCACGCCTCCCAGCGACATTGCATTGACCGCAATCTTGAGATTGTCACACACCCGTGCGGCTGCCTCGACCGCAGATCGGCCTTTCGAAGGTTTCACCTCGATGGTGACCATTCCGCCATATCCTGACATCTGTTTCCTGGCGAGTTGATGTTTGGGAAACGACGGAAGTCCGGGATGGAGAACACGATTGACCTTCTTATGATTTTCGAGCGCCCGGGCAAGCGCCAAGGCATTCCCGTTTTGTTTCCTGACCCGAAGCTCAAACGTCTTCAGGCTGCGCGTGAGCAGATACGCTGCAAACGGATCGGCGCAGCCTCCGTGATGCTTCGCCAACCCCTTCACCCGCTTCACAAAATCTGATGTGCCGACAACGAGGCCGGCGATGATATCGCTGTGTCCCCCAAGATATTTTGTCGCGCTTTCCACGATGACATCCGCGCCGAGCGCAAACGGGTCCTGATTGACAATCGATGCAAACGTGTTGTCCACCATAACGAAGATCTTCCTTCCGGACTTTCGCTCAGCGTTCCGCACCCGTTTGGCAACTTCTGCGATGTCGACGAGATCCAATGTCGGATTCGTCGGCGTTTCAACATACACAATGGTGGTCTTCGCGGTCACCAGCCTTTCGATCTGATCGAGGTGATCCGGGTGAACAAACTTCACGGTGATGCCGCTCTGCGGCAATTCGTCGCGGAACCATCGGTAGGTGCCACCATACAGTGCTGCCGTGCTGATGATCTCATTGCCCGGTTTTGTGAACGCGAGAATCGCCGTGGTGATTGCCGCCATACCCGAGGAAAAGAGTGCCGCCGCTTCGCCGTGATCCATAAGGGCGATCTTTTCTTCCACATCGTGCACTGTTGGATTATGATACCGTGTGTAGACGTACACCGAGGGGTCACCTTTTGCATATCGAACAGCATCGTCGGAGGTCTCAAACCTGTATGTCGATGTTTGATAGATGGGGGTTGCGACCGGACCTTTGTAGGCATAGAGCTTGTTACCGTGAATTGCCCGGGTGGAAAGAGAAAGGATGCCGCCAGATTGTTTTTTCTTTTTCATTCGTCGTTGTCCTTAAGAATATCTGAACAATATCGCCGCAGAACAAAAAGACGGCGCACGCATCAGAAAACTCTATCGTTGAACAAAATGTGATACGAAAAACTTCACGATAATGGGTCATCGATAAGAAGAAGGCGTGTGGAGAAAGTAAAGAAAAGGAGGGTGGGATTCAACGCTGGGGGGGCTCAACCTGCTCGGGCTCATGTGCAGCGTACTGCAGCACCATGGAGTCCAGAACCATTATCCTCTTTGACGTAGGAGGATGAGTCGCGACGATATCTGCAAACCATCCTTCTTTTTCGTTGGCGCTTCCGTGAAACGGGTCGATGATACACAGGTGGGCAACGTTCCCCCCGATCATCACAGACGATTCGACACTGCGGTCAATTTTTGCCAGTGCTGCGGCAAGTGCACGAGGATTGTGCGTCAACTGTGCAGCCGATGCATCAGCGACATATTCTCGATGGCGGAAGGTTAGCACGATGAGAACAACCCTGGCAACAGGAACGAACAAGAGCGATGCGAACCAGAATGTGAGCAAGAGGATTCTCTTCAGTCCGCTGGCTCTTGGAAGTGCCAGGTTTTCAACTCCCGAAGAAAGCAAGATGGCGGAGCCAAAGAGCGCTGTGACTGCCGTTCTGGGTCGAGTGTCATAGTTTCTGATGTGACTTATTTCGTGAGCAATAACGCCAGTGAGTTCTTCGGGCGTCAAATTCTCGATAAGCCCCTCGGAGAGCACCATGAAAGCATGTTTTGGACTTCTGCCAAGGGAAAAAGCATTTGGAGCGTCATCGGGCACAATATAGACACTCGGCGCTGGAATACCAGCGGCTGTACTGATTTCTTCCACGCTTTTCACGAGGATGCGATCGCCCTCGGAAGTTTGATCGGGGAGTGCGGTTGTCATGGAACGAAGAATCGAATATGCGCCCCACTGAAGCGAGGAGAACGCCGCGCCGATGCCGAGGAGTGTTCCCACGACAACACCGTAGGGTGAGGTTTCAACAACAATCTCCAAGGCCTTGGGTTTTCCCCAGAAAGACTGGCCAAGGAAGGAGAGCTCCCACACCAGTACAACGAATGTCACCCATGCCATCCAAAGGAAGATCTTGTTCTTTTCGTGTTCAGCTTCACCCTCGGGGTCAAGAGATGCAGCAGCCGAGCCAGCAGCGAGACGGTCATTGAGTCCATTGGCAAGATTGTAGAGAACAGATCCGACATAAACGATTGCGATGGGAATTGTGACCATCTGAATGCTTCTGAACTTCCCCATGAGATAATCAAATCCATAGCCCAAGAGAGCGAAGGAGGACGCGAAACAGGCCATGACAAGAATAGTCAAGATTTTATTTCTTCTCTTTGCTCCGGCCACATCTTGAGCTTGGAGTGTGAGGCTCATTGCGAGGTCCCGGCCCGAGGAGCCTCAAGTGTTTTCTTTCTCATCTGTGCCGCGCGGTCAAATATTTCCTGCTTGCTTACCCCAGCCTCCGCGAAAAGGGCGAAAATATTCTCGTCCGGCGTCTCCGGCGGAATGGTGTGCGATGCGGCGAGAATATAACCGCCTCCACCAGCCGTCATTCCCTGAAGCAATCGGGCAGTCGATCGGCGTACATCACTCACACTCCCGTGAGGGAGAACATCAACTGTATCCACACCCCCCATGAACGCGATGTCCAGGCCAAATTCTCTTTTGAGGTCCAGTGGATCCATTCCATCACAATTGCACTGAATCGGGTTGAGGACATCAAGGCCCATCTCTATCAAATCCGGAATGATTGGCCGTAGGGCGCCACAGCAATGATGTGCATGCCAGAGGCCTGCAGATTTGCTCACGTCGAAGACCCGTTGTAGCTCCGGTTTGATCTGTTCCCGCCACATCGCAGGACTCATCATCAGGGCATCCTGCCCGGCGACATCATCCCCCGTCCAGAGCCAGTCGAGCGGAAACCGCTTGACAGCTTGCCCGGCAAGCTGAATGGAAAAATCGGCACAACGTTTGAACATCTCACACGCGAGCTCCGGATCGACGGCCATATCAACGAGAACGCTGTCCATTCCGCGCAGGCGGAAGTACATCTCAAACACGCACGGTGAGACGTCGCAACCAACGAACCATTCATCTGCATCTTGAACGAGCGGCGACATTTTGTTGAGCAGCTCTTCCTGCCGATCAACGGGAAAGCGGTACGCGAGGATTTCCTCTCTTGTCGCGTGTTCCAGCGGAAATGTTGCAATTTGATTGAAGGCATCCACCATCTTCCAGCGTATTCCCCAGAAGTCTGTATGTTCGTCTCCTTCGCACTGGTGGACGATTCCCTCCATCGCAAAGTTATTGTTCACCCACGTTTGTCTGACATCGTTTCCCATCGCCTCCGCAACTGATGACGGTGGAACCCCAAGAAGCGTGGAAAGATGGAGTGTTGTTGCTGGATGGAACCACAAAAAGATGGGAACGCGGTCAACAGGTTTTCGCTCAAGCGCCGCATGGACACGTTCTTTGGATGTCATAGAAGCCTTGGGAAATACGAGGATCTAAATCTGAAATCCTAAAGCCGAAATCTCAAAGAAATCCAAACAGAGTATTCGAAATATCAATGTTCAGATTTGGTTCTTTGAGTTTGTTTGGAGTTTCGATATTCGAATTTCTTGTTTGACGTTTTTACACTTAGAAACTTCTCGCCGTATGAATCATGGTTCGCAAGTTTTCCGGCGGCGTCATGGGCGGAATCGCACACCCGGCATTGAGGACAAACCGTGGATTATCGATAAACACTGTGAGAAGCTCACGGGTTCTCTCTTCCACCAGGGCAGGTGTGCCAAGGGCCAAAACGCCGCTTGGGTCGATGTTCCCGACGAACACCGCACGATTTTTCATCTTGTCGCGGGCGCTGGTTGCATCCGTCCGGTAATCGAGTTCCAAACCGTCAGACTCCGTTTCGAGCATGTCGTCGATGATGCGGCTTGTATTGCCGCAGATATGAAGGACATAAGGCATCCGGAGTTCGTGGGAGCATTGAACAATCTTTTGTTCATACGGAAGCGCAAAAGTTCTGAACATTGTCGGAGATATCAATTCCGGTCCTGCCGTGCTATCGCCATTGGACGTCATGTGAGCGCCAGTCTCTGCCATGAGGCGGATAAACTGGAGCGTCAACGAAGTGCAGTATTCAAGCAGCCTGTGAACAAGTTCGTGTTGGTTCTCGTCCGCAAGGTCGAGCATCCACGGTTCCATGCCGCGGATCAGGCTTGCTAGCGTAAACGGCGATTGATCACAATTGCCGCGGATCAGAATGTCGTTTCTAAAGTGCTTGCTGAGAATGGAAGTCGCTTCCAGCCAAACCTGCACACCCCGGTACTGGCGAATGTCAACAGGCTCAAGGTCGCGCACTTCTTCCAATGTCTTCAAACGTGAACCGATGGCAACCGAAGGTTGATCGACAGGGGAACTGATCGGAACTCCAGCCGCACCGGCAAGCGTCACGGTGTCGACGTCTATCATAATCCCGTCGTACTCGTACTTCTCTACCGCTTCAATAAATGCCCGGGCCATTTCCCGTGGATCGTTACGAAATGCCTCCATCGTCAATCCAGCTTCATGTGCAGCCATCATGAAATTGTGGAGCATGATCGGAGTGGTATCGGGATGTTTTCCCTGGAATGCAGCCGTGATCCGCTGGTAACCGTTCATCCACGCCTCTTTTCTTTTTGGAGAAGATTCAGGAGAACGGCAACAAGAATAATGACTCCGCGCACAACGTGCTGCCAGTATTCACTCACATTCAGAAGCGTCATGCCATTCATAAGAACGCCAAGGAACACGACGCCGACCATCGTTCCCCAAATTCTTCCGACTCCCCCCATCAGGCTTGTTCCACCAATGATGACCGCGGCGATCACATCAAGCTCCCAACCCTTTGCTGTTGTCGCGGTTCCGGACATGATTTCCGATGAGACCATGATTCCGCTCAGCGCCGCAAGCAACGAGGTAATGCCCAGAACCATCATCTTGACACGGCTGACGTTGATGCCGCTGAGCCTCGCAGCTTCAGCGTTCCCGCCCACAGCGTAGACCGATCGTCCAAACGCAGTATAGTTCATCAGGAACTGAAGGATGACAAATGTCAGCAGGAACAAGAGAGCCGGGAACGGGATGCCGACAAGATAGCCGCCGCCGATAAAATTGTACCAGTTTGGAAATGGCGTAAGAGGGAATCCGTTGGTGATAAGTTCGGCCGCACCGGACAGTCCGGTCATCAGCGCCAGCGTCGTGATGAAGCTTGGCACCTGATAGCGCGTTCTCATGAAACCAGTGAACACGCCAAGAAAGAATCCGATGATCAGGGAGAAAAGAATCGCGATGGCGATCGCGAGAGCAATCGGAAGCGAAACCCATTCTGCGGAAAATTTCAATGTGAAAAACGCCGTGAGGCAGGCGGAAAAGGCGACCGCCGAGCCTACGCTGAGATCAATCTCACCCGAAATAATGACCATCGTCATCCCGAAGGCGATCACCCCCTGCATGGACACGTTCCGGAGGACATTGAGAAGGTTTTCGGCAGTCAGAAACCCCGAGGCCGTCACGGCCAGGACAACGCAGAGCAGCGCCAAAATGATCTCGAGGATCCCGTTGGTGAACAACGATTGAATTCTTGAAGTGGTGATCATACTTCCTCTTTCATACAAGCGGCAAACAGATTTTCAAGCGAGATCTCAGAAGGTCGAACCTCGCTTACGATGCGACCTGCGCGCATAATCAGAATGCGGTGGCAGATGTCCAGAAGTTCTTCCAGTTCACTCGACACGACGATACAGCTGATGCCCCGTTTGCTCATGTCCCAGATGATCTGGAACATCTGCTGCTTCGCCTGCACGTCGATGCCTCGGGTTGGTTCGTCGAGAAGAACAAGCCGGGGGTTCGTGTTGAGCCACTTTCCGATAACGACCTTCTGTTGATTTCCGCCGCTAAGAAATGCGACAGGTGCGTCCGTCCTGTTCACTTTGATATCAAGCTCCCGAACATTTTTTTCCACCAAACGTTCTTCCCTGGTGCGAGTCAAAAATCCATGAGAAGCGATGCGATGAAGGCTGGACAGACACAGATTGACACTGGTGCTGAGAAGTTGCACCAATCCCTGGTCTTTCCGGTTCTCCGGCGTCATGGCGATGCCGAGCTCCTTCATCTGCTCCGGACTTGTCGGACGGATGTGCTGTCCGGCGATGATCAACTCGCCGGAATCAGGCGGATCGGCACCGAAAATTGCCCTGAGAAGTTCTGTTCTCCCCGAGCCAAGCAGACCAGCGATGCCAAGGACCTCGCCCTTGTTGACCGTGAAGTTGACATCATCGAATGAACCGGTTCTGCTCAAGGACCGCACCTCAACGAATGGCTCTGTCGGGGCAATCAGGTCAACGGGCCTGGAGCGTTGGACGACCTCACCAAACATCATTTGAACAATCGCGGCAGGAGTCGCCTGGTCAATTCCGATGGTTCCCACAAGCGCCCCATTGCGGAGGACTGTCACAGTATCTGCAATTTCATGCAGTTCTTGAAGTCTGTGAGTAATATAGAGGAGAACGACGCCACGCGTCTTGAGCTTCTTCAGAACATCAAAGAGTCGCTCGGTTTCGTGTTGAGCGAGGGCGGAAGTCGGTTCGTCGAGAATCAGGATGGAGGGTTCGTACGACATCGCCTTCGCAATCTCCACGACTTGCTGTTGAGCAATGCCCAGGGTGCCGGCCTTTTCATGCACATCGAGATAGACGCCAAGATCGTCAAGAACTTGCCCGGCACGCAGAAACACGCTGCGCCAATCGATCACAGAATTCCGCAGACCGTGCTTTTTCGGCAATCGGCCGAGGAGAATGTTTTCAGCGACCGTGAGTTCGGGGACGAGACTGAGTTCCTGGTGAACAGCCACAATGCCTCTTTCGAGAGCATGACGAGGCGAAGGGAGAGAGACTTCGAGGCCATCGACGAGAATTGATCCGCGGGTGGGTTGTGTTGCACCGGAGATGATTTTGACAAGCGTGCTTTTGCCGGCGCCATTCTTTCCGATCAGGGCGTGAATCTTCCCGCCGGTGAAGGAAACGCTAACGTCATCCAGAGCAACCGTACCAGGATACTCTTTGCGCAAGGAACGCGTCTGAAGACTGTGGGCCGGTGTGCTCATGCAGGCAGTGGGCGGGCTATTTGCTCAGTTCTTTCAGGCGATCTTTGAATTGCTTTACTTCATCAGGCTTTTCTCTCGTCAGAAGGAATCCGGGCAGGGATACCTTCTTTTCAACTTTTTCGCCTTTCAAAATCTTTACCGCCGCTTCCACCGCCATCGACCCGATTTCAAAAGGTCGCTGTCCGGTGATTGCATGGAGAATGTTTGAATCATCGAGCAGAAAATCAGCCAGCTGTTCGCTCGTATCGGTTCCAAAGACGGCAACCTTCCCCGCCTTACCCGAATTCTTGACGGCCATGACGGCGCCCACCGTGCCCCCTTCGTTGGCAGCGTACACTACATTCACACCGGGGTTGGCGGTCAGGACATCGCCCACCTTCTTGACAGCTTGTTCGGCGAGCCACGCATCCTGCTCGGAGACGATCGTGACGCCGGGCAGCTTGGTGACTTCGCTCTTGAACCCGTTCGTTCGCAGGGAGCTTTGTTCCGGCAATTGAGATTGAAAGGCGATGATCGCCACCTTGGCTTTGCCGCCGAGTTTGCTCTCGATGTATGCACGAGCCGCTCGTCCGGTCGACGCCCCAATATCGAACTGATCGCTCTCGATCGACGCAGCCGCCAGATCGCTCTCGAGGGTCATGTTATGAGTGACGATGGTGATTCCCTTCTGCCGTGCGCGTTCAAGAGCGCTGATAGAAGATTTGGCGCTGAGCGGGGCAATGGCAATCGCATCCACATTGTTCGCGATGTAGGTGTTGATCAACTGGTCTTCCTTGTCGGGCTTGTTGGCGCTGTTGGCCTCCAGTAACTCGACATCATTTCTTTTTGCTGCGTCGCGCATTCCAAAGATCACCAGCCGGAAGAACTGATCTTCCTGGAAGACGATTCCTGCTATCCGCTTTTTGCCGGGCTCTTTCTGTTTGGTGCTGCAACCGTTGAGAGAAAGTCCAACCAGGAGGAGGAGTGTAAAGAGAAGAGCTTTTCGAACCATGACGGTGCCTTCTGCGTGACGGTGCGTGGTGATTGTCTCTGATGTGACAGGACTACTGCGTCAACTGTTTCAGGTGTTCCTTAAACTGCCTCACTTCCTCGGGCTTTTCTCGTGAAAGCAAAACCCCCGGGAGTGAAACCTTCTTTTCAACCTGCTGTCCCTTCAGCACGTTGATAGCAGCTTCTACGGCCTTGGATCCGAGATCGAAAGGCCTCTGACCCGTGACCGCCTGAAGAATGTGGTCGTCGTCCAGGAGAAAATTCGAAAGCTGTTCACTGTTGTCTGTGCCGAACACGGCAACCCTGCCGGCTTTGCCGGCATTCTTGACAGCCATAACGGCCCCAACCGTTCCCCCCTCATTTGCTGCCCAGATGATGTCGACATGAGGATTCGCGGTGAGAATATCGCCAACCTTCTTCACGGCCTGTTCGGCGAGCCAGGCATCCTGATCGGCAACAATCTTGACCCCGGGAAGTTTCGTAATTTCGCTCTGGAAGCCGCCGATCCGCATGTTCGCTTGCTCCGGTATCTGCGATCGTCCCGAGATAATAGCGACCTGGGCCTTGCCGCCAAGCCGGCTCTCAACGTATGCTCGTGCCGCTCGTCCGGTTGATGCTCCCAAATCCGACTGATCGCTCTCGACAAAAGATGCCGGCGCATCACCCTCGATGGTGGTGTTGTACGTTACGATCACAATACCCTTTTCATGCGCGCGGGACAGAGCGCTTAACGATGCCTTCGCACTCAACGGAGAGATAACGATAGCGTCGACGTTGTTCGCGATATAGGTATTGATCAATTGAACTTCTTTGTCTGGCTTGCCGTCGCTGTTTGCCTCGAGCAGTTCCGCACCATTTTTCGTCGCAGCATCCCGCATACCGAAGAGAATCAACCGGAAGAACTGGTCTTCCTGAAAAACGATTCCTGCAATTCGCTTTTTGGGTTGTTCCTTTTGCTTCGTGCTGCAGCCGGTGATCGACGCAAACATGACGAAGACAAGGATGGTCAAAAGAGTTCCTGTGCGCATGGAGACAGACTTTCAGCAATAGTTAGTGAAAGTTGACAGTCTTCTTCGGCGACCTTACAGCGTATCGCGCGATTCGATTTCGGTCCACCCCCCGCCTTTCGATCGCTGCAGGCCATTGGGCTTCAGACCGTACGGTTGAGGAAGCGCGGCGTTTGAGAAATTCATAAATTCGATTCGGTAGGGAACGATTTTGATTAATACATACTCATTGTTTTCCGGTCCGCCGGGGTACATGTCGGTCCAATAGGCTCTCCAGTATTTTCGTTTTAACACAGCATCATTCTCGAGAGTCGCGGTGCCGACGAGCGTGGCGTAGGCCGTGCTGCGGGGGTTGATAAACGAGAGCGTGACATTGTTCTGCTTGAGAATTTCGCGTGCTTTGCGCGAGTTCGGACTGGCGCCAAGGTACACATTAAATTCTCCATCGGGCTCGAATGGATGCATCAGCCTCGCATTGATCTCTCCGGAATCTCCATGGGTCATGAAAAAGCAGTAGTCCGCTTCTTTCATAATGGCCCGTGCCATCTCCAGCATCGTATCGGAGTGTTGAACGCTCATATCCTCAGCCTTTCTTTTGTGCGTGACGACAAATAGGAAGTTCCTTCGTTTCAGAATTTCATGGAGTCCGCGCCGGTAACGTTCGGCGGAACCCGTCAACCTGCAAACCGATCTTATCAAAAGGAATCGGTTTGAAGCCGAATGCCAATGCAGGAGACGAATTCTTCAGTCGAAAATCCAGACCCTCTGAATTCACAAAACCAGGATCTGTGGAAAGAAACACATTTCCTTTGAACTCTCGCTTGATTGCTTCATCGGCGCTTGTAAGAAGTACATAGCCATCTTTTGTATCAATATCCAGATAGTACGGATCCCATCCCGTTTTTCCCTTTTCAAGCCGGCGACAAATAAGGGAATCGGCGATCACGTTGTCTTTCATGGTGACGATGGAGAAGTCGAAGGAGTTGGCGTCATAGATATCAAGCCATCGGCCGCCAACGGAGATGTTACGGATGATCTTGTTGTTCGTGGGCAAAGCCGGGTTCTCCGTTGCAAGCCTCGGCAAATCCGGGTAACGAGTGCTGTACGGAGGATCCTGATAACGGTATTCCTTCAGCGCGTCGAAGAGTCCGGTCCATGTCTTTCCGTCAAAATAGTACGCGGCCCACCCAAGTCCCCGGGCATCGACATGCACAGATGGCCGACAATCAACAAATATGTTGTTTTCAATCGTGTTGTCACGGCCGCCGCCGATCATGGCAGAACGCCCCGAGCGGTAGAATACATTTCCGTACACCAGGAACCCGCTTGCCCAATCATCAGATATACAGCCATTACACCATGCAATCCGGGTCCAAGAAGGTCATGGAAGTAGTTGTACCGGATTACGTTGCCTCTCCAGGTGAAATCGCGTCCTGTGTGAAATGCACCCGCATCGCCGGTCTCCTGGCAGACACGATACACTTCGTTGAATTCGAAGAGATGGTCGTTGCCGCGCAGCGTCAGCGCTTCGTGCGGAGCATCGTGGATACGGTTGTGCTGAACCCGCTGACCAACGCCTTCAACGAGAACGGCGTACTGTCCCGTTCTCATCCATGAACTGTAATGATGAATATGGTTGTTGACAGCGAAATTTCCCGCGGGGACTAAATTCTTTCGGTCGCCCCCCTTGATTCGAAGAGCGCCAAGGGAAAGATCATAGAGATCGCAACTCTGGACACCGTTCTTTGTGCCCCCGTCGATAACAACAGCATCATTCCCCAGATTACGAAACGTGCATCCGGCAACGAGATTGCGCTGTCCCCCCGTGATCGTAACGCCGTTGGACCGGCTCTGCTCGAATATAATGTTGCTGATGGTGACAAAGTTCGTGCTGTCAGTGGAGATGAGGGGCTCATTGAGCAGAGAAACAGTTACGGATGCCGCATTCAGTGGCCCGGGTGGCCAGAAATAGAGAAGGCCGTTTTTCCTGTCGAGGTACCACTCGCCGGGAGAATCCAGTTCCTCGAGAACATTGAGAACATAGTAGCGCTGGTTCTTTGTGTAGCCATACCAATGATGAGGTTCCCGAAGCGTGATCTCCCTTTTTACGGTATTGATCGACTTCACTCGCTGGAACGAGTCACTCCAATCCCAGGTCCAGTATCCATGCAAATAGATTTCATTGTCGGGGGACCATCGCTTCGGGCGATCGCCTTCGTATGTTATCCGACCATAGTGCCGGCCGACGGGCACACCATCGTATCGTTTCTCGCGATCTAACCCCTTGTTGAAGAGGCTGTCTCCATTCTGCGGCACATCGGCGATGTGAAGCCATCCTGTATTTGGCCACCGGGCGATGGTCATTCGTTGACCGTTGAAGAAAAGCTCGAGCCCCGGATTCCCCCGCTGGAGAATCTCCCCAAAATCTGATATCCCCTGCTCCCGCAGATTAGTCACAAGGATTTTCGTGTGGTATTGAGGATCGATTCTGTTCAAAATAGACTGGTCTGTGATTAAATGAAATCCAGCGATGTCTCTGCCGCCGGTGAGCACGACCGATTCTCCGGGATAGGCTGACCATTGGATTGGTGACTCATTCATCCCAACACCCTCTGCGGATAGATGCAGAGTGTGGGTCAGAGAATATGTCCCGCCGCGAAGTAGCACCTCTACACCGCTTTCAGGAATATCGCCCTTCAATTCTAGCTGAAGAATGGCGAGGTTGGCGCGTTCAAGAGTTGCAAACGGTCCGTCGGTCAAATTCCGGTTTGATGACGCCACAGTTCCTGACCAGGAATCGTCCCCGAGTGGAGAAACATAATAAGTCGCCGGCTTGGTTTGTGCGGAGAGGACAGAAAGGAAAACGGTGATCGAAACAATGGCGGCGACAAGACAGACATGTGGGTGGCTTTTCAAATCAAAATCTCCCCGGGCATGGTGAGAGAGCGGTGCGTGGTTGCGATACGAATGTACAAGTTCTTGTGTGAGAGATGCAAGCAGAGGTGAGTCGATATCGAGAATAGAAATGTGCTTCAGGCTAGCGATAGAAGAGGCTCCATCCGGACCGTTGGTCGACGTTCACGGGAAATCCCGCGCCGTCAAATACGACCCCTATTGCAGCTTAAACCACCGTTGGATGGTTTGTTGCAGCTCGGTGTCGCCTGACTTGTGTTGATACTCGTTGGTATGTGAGTTGTAGTGGTACTCCTGTGCCCAGTTGCTGGCATTCCGTCCGGTTTCCCGCAATGCGTCGATTATGTAAGAAAGCTCTTCGTCCGTGGTGGTTGGGTGAACGGAGAGTCGCACCCACCCTGGTTTCGTGGAAAAGTCCCCGCTGCTGATCTTGTCGGTAATCCGCTGTGAAGAGGAATGGTCGACATGAAGCAGGTAATGACCGTACGTTCCGGCACACGAACAGCCACCGCGCACTTGGATACCGTACCTGTCGTTGAGCAGCTTGACGATCAGATTGTAGTGTATTCCCTCGAAATAGAAGGAAAGAATGCCCAGACGTTCTTCTATGGTATCAGCCAGTATCGTCAGTCCGGGAATTTCCCGCATTCCCCGGAAAAGTTTCTTTACGAGCTGTTTTTCTCGGAGCAGCATCTTCTCGGAGCCCATCTGCTCCTTGAGTTCGATTGCAAGCGCGGCCCGGATTGCCTGAAGAAACCCCGGCGTACCTCCGTCCTCACGTTCCTCAATTTCTGGCTTGTATTTGTACTCTCCCCAAGGATTCGTCCAGAGGACCGTCCCACCTCCAGGCTGGTCAGGAGAGCGGAGATGGTACAAATTTGAGTCGAAGACTAACACCCCCGAACCCCCGGGTCCGCCAAGGAACTTGTGCGGGGAAAAGAAGATGGCGTCGAGTTTTTCGCTTGGATCCGCAGGGCGCATGTCGATGGGCACATACGGTGCTGAGGCTGCGAAATCGACAAAGGCCAGTCCTCCGTGCTCGTGCATGATCTTCGCCAGGGCATGATAAGGAGTCTGAATGCCCGTGACGTTTGAACAGGCGGTAAACGAGCCGATCTTGAGCTTGCGGTTTCGATATTCCTTCAGCGACGCCCTGAGATCATCAACGTCCACAAACCCATCGCTGGTGGGCTTGATCACGCAGACGTCAGCGAGCGTCTCGTACCACGAAGTTTGATTGGAGTGATGCTCCATATGAGTAACGAACACGACAGGTTTCAACTCAGGAGGCAGGGAAACATATGGATCGATCTGTTCGGGAACCTTCAATCCGAGCATCCGCTGAAGTTTGCAGACGGCAGCCGTCATCCCAAAACCGGAGAAGAGCAGTACATCGTCCGGTCCCGCATTCACATGTCTCTTGATAATCTGGTGAGCGATGCGATACGCTTGGGTCATCGATGTGCCCGTCACGTTCGTTTCCGTGTGGGTGTTGCCCAAAAAAGGTCCAAACACATCTCGCATCTTGTTTTCAATCGGTCCGTACAGTCGCCCGCTGGCGGTCCAATCGGCGTAAATAATCTGCTTCTCTCCGTACGGCGTTTGGAAAGGCTGATGATAGCCGACCGTATGACGGCGGAATGGCTCGAAGTATTTCTCGAGTTCCGTTGCCACGCGATCGGATGACTGCTCCTTCGTATCGGAAACTCCCCGCATGTCCTATCCTCCAGGAAACTATTTCAAAGTTAGCGATATGCCTTTCAAAATCAAAACGGTGAAGCAAAGCCGCTCATCGGGTCGGTGGATAAAAAAAAGAGTGCCACGCATCTTTCATGTCATGGCACTGATAAACCGAACAGCCCCTGTCGCCATCCACAAACCATCGATGCTTATTTCGTCGGCGGGGCGCGATGCACGAGTGTCGCGGAAGCTTGATTGGTGGGCAGGATGATCATCTCGGCGATTTGTACATGCGGTGGCCGTGACGCGCAATAGAGAACGGCATCCGCCACGTCAGCTCCTGTGAGCGGAGAAAGATTCTGATACACAGTTTTCGCCCGCTGTTCATTTCCCCGGAAACGCACCACACTGAATTCTGTTTCGACAAGGCCGGGATCCACCGTGCAAACGCGGATCGGCGTGTCAACGAGATCGTGGCGCAATCCCCTCGTCAGTGCATCGACGGCAAATTTCGTTGCACAGTAGACATTTCCACCGGGATACACTTCGTGCCCCGCGATGGATCCGATGTTGATGACAGTTCCCCTTCCCCTCGCCACCATGCCGGGAATGACAGCACGGCTCACATACAGTAACCCCTTGATGTTCGTATCAATCATCTCCTCCCAGTCCTCGAGCTTTCCTTCGTAAAGCTTGTCGAGTCCGCGGCTGAGCCCTGCGTTGTTCACGAGAACGTCAATGTCCTTCCAGTTCGGCGGAAGATCCTTCACCGCCTTCTCCACCGCTGGTTGATTTCTGACGTCGAGCTGAATGGTGAGCACCTCGGTGTCGTGAACCCGGTTGAGTTCCTGTGCAAGAGCTTCAATGCGTTCTTTGCGTCGTGCGGCAATGATGAGGCGCGCGTCCTGACGGGCAAATGCGTAGGCGCACGCAAGTCCGATGCCGCTGCTGGCGCCGGTAATGAACACGGTTTTCTGAGAGAGATCGATCATAGAGTGAGCACGTTCTTTAGAGAGTGAATATCAGTCAAGTTGTTGGTCAAGGTGCGAGTTCTCCTCAGCCAACTCCGATGCCGGAGACGAGAAGCACCGTACTCAGAATGATCAGGATGATGGAGGTTGTCCACCCGATCACGTTCTGGTATTGCTTATTTGTATATTCTCCCATGATCTCCGTCTTGTTGATGATCAGCATCATGCAAATCAGGACGACGGGAAGAAGTATAGCGTTCAGCACCTGCGTCCAGATAGTGATGGCGATCAGTGGAGCATTCGGGATAAGGATGATGACGACAGCAATAAGGATGATCAACGTGAACAATGAATAAAACTGCGGCGCCTCCGAGAACTTCTTGTTGATGCCCGCCTCGAAGCCAAAGGCCTCGCAAATGTAAAATGCAGTCGCCAACGGGAGAATCGCTGCAGAAAAAATCGAAGCCACGAAAAGGCCGAAAGCAAAGACCTCGCTTGCAAGAGCGCCCGCAAATGGCTTCAACGAAAACGCAGCATCCTTCGCCTCTTCGATATGCACGCCGTTCACATGAAGAGTGGCACCGCAGGCAACAATGATGAAGAATGCAACGACAACGGTCGCGATACAACCGACCACCACATCCCAAACGGTGTATTTGTAATCGGCAATCTTGATACCCTTCTCAATCACGGACGATTGCATGTAGAACTGCATCCAGGGTGCAACCGTGGTGCCCACCAATCCCAGCACCGTTGTAATGTAAGGCGTGTCCCATTGGATTGACGGCGCAAGCATTGCCTTTCCGATCTCACCCCAGTCCGGTTTCGCCATCAGGGCTGAAACCACGTACGAAAGAAGAAAAACACTGAAGAGGAGAAAAATCTTCTCGGAAATTTTGTAATTGCCTTTGACGACAAGAAGCCACACGGCGATCGCAGCCAGGGGGACGGAGATATTCTTGTCGATGTTGAACACCATCATGCTTCCTGCCACACCCGCAAATTCCGTGGCAGTGTTGCCGACGTCGGCAACGAGCAGGAAAATGAAAATATAGAACGTAATCTTGACGCCGAAGTTCTCGCGAATAAGATCTGCAAGCCCCTTCCCCGTCACAATTCCCATGCGCGCGTTCATCTCCTGAACGGTCAGCAACGCAATGAACGACGGAAGCAGCGTCCAGAGGAGTTTGTATCCGTACGTGGCTCCGGCAACAGAGTAGGTTGTGATACCACCGGCATCATTGTCGACGCTTCCGGTAATGATGCCGGGTCCCACAACGCTGAGAAAAATCAGCAGGTTGCGGAACATCGGCTGCTCTTTCATTCTCTGGACAATGCTCATGTCATCCCTCAGCCGCCTGTTTTACTTCGGGGAACACCGCGTCGAGCGTATCGCCAATGGTGATGAAACCCTGAAGCTTGTCGTCATCGTCAACGACCGGAATAGCATCAAACTTGTACTTGAAGAAGAGTTGCGCCATTTTCTTGATGCTGGAATCGACACGCACCGAAACGATGTTGCCGCGCATGATCGCGGCAATCGGTGTTGTTCCCTTGGTCGAAAGCAACTGGCGCAGCGTGATAAGCCCTTTGAGTCGTTCTTCTTCGTCAATGACATAAACGTAATAGAGAAGCTCTGCTCGTTTCGTTTCCTCCTTCACGATCTTCATCACTTCCCGGACAGTCTGTGTTTCTTTCACCGTGATGAAGTTGGTGTTCATGATACTTCCGACACCGGAAACAGACATTCTGGAAAGATCGTGAATCTCATCAACCCGCTCTTTGGTAAGGAGAGCAAAGACCGCTTCGCGCTTTTCCGCAAGAATTTCATCCAGCAAATCAACCGTCTCGTCCATCTCCATTTCTGTGATGATACGCGCAAGGTGATCGGTGTCCAGGGATTCCGCGAGCTGGACTCGCAAATTCATCGGCATTTCCTGAAGCGTTGCCGCTGCGAGAGTGGAACTGATCGACTCAAGAAGGGAAATTCGCTCGTCGATCCCAAGATCTTCAACGATGTCGGCGAGATCTGCGGGCAGAATGGAAGACAACTTTGAAGAATCTGTTTTCAAGACAACCGAACCGTTGACGTTGGTTGCCGTTGTCGGCTGCACATTTTTCCAGGTGAGAAACCTGTCGTTGATCTCACGTGCAAAAAACCAGTTGAAAACAGGATTGATCACATTCAGCCAGCCAAGTCGTCGCAGCAGCCCCTTGAAACCGACGTCGATGTGTACAAGCCAAAGATTAGGGTTTTCCTTTGAAGAATTGTCAATGAGCAACTGTAAGTCATTCACTCGAACAAGCTTATAGCCCGTCGTTGAAATAATCTGCTTGTCGAGAAATGTTTGTTTCAACAGAATTTCGTTCTCGATGGACTCAGAGCCTCCCGGGTCAGTCTCAAACGGATAGTCCACCGTAACGTGCTTTTTGAAAACCGTCAAGCGCACGTGATTCCATGGAATGTACACGGGTTCCAGTGAATTTTTCATCAGGGCGATGATGGCCGTGATTTTTGGATACACGTGACTTGTGCGCGCGGCAAGGTCGACGATCTTACCGATCTTCACTCCGCTCGTTGCGTTGAAGATCGGCAAACCGAGGATCTCAGACAGAAATATGAAATTGAAATTGTCGCCGCTCATGAAATGGCCTGTACATCCCTTCGGTTGCTGGAAGATACCACGAAAGATTCAAAAAGTCTATGGATTCCCCGGAGAAGAAGCTGGGAATTTTTCTGGACTGAGGGAAGGAGATGAAATACCCGCGGTTGCAGAGAGCCGCGCGTGTCTCTCTCCGTCAAAACGACCTGCGTTGACGAATGACGCCGCGGCTGGATTGTTCTAGATTCTGCCGCGAAGAATCTTCCAGCGGTCGATCACCTCGTCGCCGCGCACAACGTAGTAGTGGTCGAAATTTGCAGCCGTCAGACAGGAATGGTGTTCGAGGATCCGGATCTTTTCCCCAACCTTGTAGTTGTCAGCAATGACGCGCGAGTTTGAAATCAACACCTTCCCGTGCTCCTGGGAGAGGATTTTCATGTGCACGTGAGGATGAAGGCGCTTCCGTTCGTAGTCCTCGAACACAATGCCTATGTCCATGTCGTTGCTGATATGGGTCGGGCCGGAGTCTTTTGAGAGAGCGAGGGCACCGGAGTCGGTAATAAAGTAGGCGGCTCCCGGCTGATGTGAAACGACAGTCGACATGACACTGAGCGCACAATCGGCAACGCCGCACACTCCAAGCATTACCTGAGTATAATCATAGAAGGCATAGTTTCCCGGCCGCATCTCGCTGACCCCGTCGAGGTTCTCGACAACCGACATGGTTGGTGTCGAGCCGACACTAATCATGGGAACCTTGTACCCGCGGTTTCTCATCCGCTCGGCAAATTCCACCATCACCTTCCGCTCCTGCTCGGCAACGGCAACGACTTCGTCCCGGTTATGGGCTTCGTACGAATGCCCTGAGTGGGTGAGGATGCCGTCGAAAATAATGTTCCTGCAATCATTCAGGACGCGGACGAGCTGTTCGGCGAACGGAGATTTTGGATCAACGCCGGCACGATGGTAACCGCAATCGACTTTCAGCCAAACGTGGAATCGCTCGTTGCCAGACCGTTCGATGGCCTCCAGGCGATCGACCATTTCCATGCTGTCGATGACAAGGCGAACCGTCGCTTTCTCGTTGAGTTCGACAACACGATCGACATGAGCAGGGATAAGTGGAAACGCCCAGGTGATGTCATTGAATCCGGCGGCGATAAAATGCTCGAGTTCGTACACTGTTGAAACCGTTATGCCGCGTGCTCCAAGCTCCAGTTGATGATTAGCAATCTCCACGCACTTGTGTGTCTTGATGTGCGGCCGAAGAGTGACACCCAGCGAGTTCGCTCGGTCCTGCATCCTCGTGAGATTTCGTTCAAGGATGCTATGATCGATGAGGAGTGCCGGAGTCACTACATCGTATATCGACGTCGGTGTTCGCATAAGATTTGATATGTGACGGTCCTATTTGCAACGTGGCTGCGATGCCAACAACTCTCACAGGCATCACTTCCAACCCATTGCGCGGGACCGTGATTCTGTGCTCATCACAAGTTGGTTGATTTCGGCGACAATAGTGATGGCGCAGCGCACACACGTACAGACGACGCTAGTCCACGCACGCCGAGCCGTGCAGAACCTCTCGTGAGGCAGAATGTAATGTTCCTTCCGTTGAAGGGCAAGGCGGGGTTCATGCCGATTGGGCAAAAAAAGATCGCCTCTAGGGCGATCTTTTTGATTGAGTCAAAAAGGAGAATCGCTATTCAAACCATGAAACGACCTCGAAATTTCCTGTTGTCGGAAAGAACGGCGGAGCATCATTCATAAGGCGTTGATCGTAGTATGTGCCTCCCGGCGTGAAGCCGTGAGTAATGGTGGTACCGGAGAAAGTGCCCGTGTATCCGCCAACGTTCGAGATCTGGCCGCCGAGCGTGATCAGTTTTCCTTCGACTCCCCGGGATCCATAATTCTGAGCCCATAGGCCATCCGTCCTCGAAAAGACTGATGCCATCAACGTGAAGTCGTTGCCTGGGCCTTGATTCCATGCATTATCCGTGATCTGGAGCTTGTTCTCGGCAACAAGGCCGAGCATGTCCGTAGAATATCCGTTGCGAGGATCATCTTTGTAAACGACATCGTTGTCAAGCCACATGTTACCCTGCGTCGTGCTCCCTGTCGTGCCGCCGACACCAATGGTCAGCTGTCCATGAAGCGTTCCTTTGAGTCGGAGATTTGCGCCGGTCAGATAGAGCGCTCCGTTCGGAGCAAATGAGCTGATCGGATCGGTTGACCAACCAGTGCCGCTCCAATCCGCCGCTCCGCCTTGTCTCCATGTCACGGTCCCGTCACTGTTCAGCTGAATGAACACATCTCCACCCGCACCCGTGAAATACTTGCCGCCCGTCTGTGCCGATGTCTGCAGTGGTGTCAGGTTTGCCGGCAATGAAACGTTCACACCCGCAGCGTACCCTCCTTTGAAGACAGGATGGGCGCCATTGTAGTTCCAAATACCGTTCAGACTCGTCGCCTTCTGCATAAACACGGGGCTGCCGCCATTGAAATAGGCGACGTTGATGGTGTTGTTGCAGTGGAATGGTCCCCAGATGGTGTCGCCGCCTCCCCAAAAACCGTTCTGATCGGTGACACTGTAGTAGGCGAATTTCGAAAAACTGCTCGGTTGGAGAACACAGGCTACAACATGCGCGATACCGGAGAAGGTGCCTGTGGAGACAATTCTTATCCGGTTGCTTCCAAGGTCTGTTACCTGGACGTCGAACGTTCCGTTGCCGAAACTCTTATTGGAAAACCCTGAGCGCCAGAGCGAATTTTCGTAGAGAGCCCGGGAAGCCATATTGATACCTGCACCCGCGATGGAATGCGACATTGCATCATTATAGTAGGCGGTGTAGTTGTCCATCGCCGCGTTCGATATCTTGGAGATGTTTGAACCGATCATGAGCAGGGCCGTTGTGAAGCCCAGGACCATGATGAGCGAAGCTCGTCCCATGGGATATTCCTTTTGGCCGGTGCAATTTGAGAAGCAGAGCGGGGCAGAAGGCAGCCGGACTCCCCTGAGAGTCCGCTTCGGCAGGATCTTGTTATCAACGATCCTTACGTATGAGTTACAAAAAGCGAAATGATGTCGAAGTGTCCTTGGTTCAAGAGAAAACAATGGGCGATCTGGTGTCTACGTTCGCAGATTCTTCCCTTCAAGCCCAGAAGCGCCGATCAGCCGGATGGTCTTAAAAATCTCCGGCAACGAGATCAAAATCCGAGGAGCAACAAAATTTGCCATCGGATTTATTCTCGATTCTTTGGTGATGATACACTTAGCGCTGTTGCTCTCTTGCGTTCAATGTAGATTGAACAGTCTGTGAATTTACAAAGCTCTTACTCAAACCATGAAATAACTTCAAGATTACCCGTCGTCGGGAAAAACGGCGGTGCATCGTTTAACAATCGGGGGTCATAAAACGTGCCCCCCGGCAGGAATCCGTGGGTGATCGTGGTACCCGAAAACGTACCTGTATACCCGCCCACGTTCGATATCTGTCCGCCAAGCGTGGTCATTTTTCCTTCGACGGGGCGTGAGCCATAGTTTTCAGCCCAGAGACCATCCGTTCGCGAGAACACGGAAGCCATGAGCATAAAGTCATTGCCGTGGTTGGCGGGGACGTCAGAAATCCAGAGTTTTCCCTCAGCGACAAGCCCCAACATGTCCGTCGAATAAGCGTACCGCGGATCGGTGGCGTATGTAACATCATCGTCAATCCAAATCTGGCCTCCGCTTCCCAATGTCATTTGCCCATGCAGGGTTCCCTTGACGTGAACGTCCGATCCATTGCACCATACAGCACCATTTGCTGTGAAGGAGGTGACAGGCTCAGTTGTCCAGCCCCCGCCCCCCCAATCGCTTCCGCCAGCTTTCCACGTAACGGTTCCGTTTGCGTTTAACTGTACAAACAGTTTCTGCCCGTTGAAATAATGGCCACTGGTCTGCGCCGCAGTTTTGAGTGAAGAGAGGTCACCCGGCAATGCCACATTCACACCAGCAGCGTACCCCCCCTTGAAAACCGGATGCGCTCCGTTGTAGTTCCAAATACCGTTCAGGCTCGTCGCCTTCTGCATGAACACGGGGCTGCCGCCATTGAAATAGGCTACGTTGATGGTGTTGTTGCAGTGGAATGGCCCCCAGATCGTGTCACCGCCCCCCCAGAATCCGTTTTGGTCAGTGACGCTGTAGTAATTGAATTTTGAAAAGGAGCTCGGCTGAAGAACACAAGAGACAACGTGTTGGGAACCGGCGAAGGTTCCCGTTGAGACCACCTTTATTTTCTGGCTTCCGAGGCTGGTCACCGCGACACTGAATATGCCGTTGGAAAAACTCTTGTTGGAGAATCCAGCTGTCCAGAATTGGTTTTCCTGGAGCGACCGCGAGGCCATGTTGATGCCAGCCCCCGCGATGTTGTGTGCCATGGCATTGTTGTAGTAGTACGTATAGTTATCCATCGCCGAGTTGGATACTCTCGAAATGTTTGAGCCGAGCATAAGAAGGGCCGTGGTAAAACCAAGGACCATTATAAGAGATGAACGTCCCATGGATCACTCCTTTGTCTATCGGTTTCGCAGGTTGCGCGATGCAAGCCGGATTTGTTTCCAGTATACTTTGAAATCTTCTTTGGCGGCCGTTGTGTCGTGATAGCTGATTTTTGTCAGGGGCGCCGGGCTCTCGAGAGAGATGTTGACCTCGAGTTCGTAGATGAGTGTCGGATCTGTAATGGGGAAATGAAGAGTATCGTTCAGGGCGTCGTAGTACCGAAGGGCGAATCGGGTGACGCCGAGATTCCAGCCCGTGGCCGCATTACCATTGACGACACGATAGAGAGGCTTCTCTTTCAGATTATTCGGATTGCCTCCGGTTGAACCGGTGTAGTAATAGATGGTATCAACGATGCCATCGCCAAAGTCGGTAGGACTTGACGGAATGTCTGTGAGGAATTTAATGCTATTGGAATCGGCGTAGACGATGGCGATGTTCGGCGGACTGATTTTGGTCCAGTCTTTGCAATAGCCAATTTTTCGGAAATCGTTTTCAACGATATCGACGAGGGCGACCAACCCCGTCTGGAGATTGAGGTTGTCCTGGTAGATGGCATTGGTCTCAATGGCCTGGGCGTTCAGCCGAAGTGCCATTAACAAGAGCATGCCTCCGATGACCGTCGATGTGATGATATCGAATATGACATTCGTTCCCATGGTTCACCTGAATGACCAGTTGCTGAAGAGATAGGACATCTGGAGAGTATCACTCGAGTTCTGTCCTCTGACGTACACCGTAAGCTTCTTCATCCACGTCCGGTAATTTCGCAGGATGTTTGGGTTCGTCGTGTCTACGTAGCAGACTGTGGCCCACCGATAGAACGTGTCGACGTCAGGCACTTTCACGGTGTCTCTAAGATTATTGTAATCGTCGAAGTCATCCCAGTTGGCGCGAAGCTCGCTTGGTTCCGGACCGAGAGAATCTTGCGGAGTCAACTGCGTCAGGACGGTAGGAAACCCGATCAAGGAGTAATGATCGAATGCCTTGCCGCGAGCCTCTTCAAGAAGAGATGTCGCGAGCGATACTCCAAAGAGTCCAATCTCAGTTTGCTGGAGAACAATCCCATGCTGCGTGAACGTCCTGTTCACGCTGACGACGTTCGTGCCCAGGAGGACGATGGCAACGATGGTGAGAATAGTCTGGCCCGTACCCATAAGAATCTACCTTTCTTCCAATCCTTCACAGCCTGTTATCGACGTGTCGGCCTTGAAGACACGAACGCGATGCTCCAATCAAATTAGTTGATTAGTGGCGGAACATCAAATGACTGGTATCACATTTGAGAAATTCTGCGAAATCGAGGTATCTGAATCACTGCCGAGATTCATATCTCAATAGGCGTACCAACAAGGAATTATCAAGTAATGTGAGGTTTTCTGGAAACTTCGGAACCCAAAAGAGTCTGTTTTCTTTCTTGGACAGAAATAAAACGAGACATGTCTCATAATGTAACAAGCCCTGGCCACTGAAGATTCCTGCTTCTCTCACTATTTGTCTCCCACTTGCCTCATCGTGAAACCCCGGTCTTCCTCAGATAGGCCCGGTGTGGTCTTGTGCAATGTGATCTCTCTATTGGTGTCTCGGCTTGGCAGGCAATGAACCGCGCGAACTCAAGAAAATCAGAGTCTCTTCCCGAAATCACCATGGGATCTCGACAACAGATGCGTTTGAATTCGTAACGCCGACCGGATAGTCACTTCACGGAAAGCGCGGTCGAGCTCTGAATAGCACTCGTTGGGCGTTTCTTACGACGATCTTAATTTTCCGTTCACCGAATACAAAGCATGTTGCCATTCGCATTGTGTGTCTGCTCGTGAGCAAGTTCCAGAGGTGAGAAATCTCCATCTCTGATCTGCCGATTGTCGGCATTGAAGTGTTGACCCGTGGAATCTGGTTCACCACCGACAAGCGAGTGACAATTCTCCCGCAACTCCATTTTTTGGAAAATGCACGGCGACGTCGTGGCTCCCCCTATGGCTGCGTGACCCGAACAACATCCAAAATATCCCTTGCACACCACCCTTGATGTTCTGAAACCAAGAGGTCCTGTAACCGCTTCATCTTCCGCAAAGAGCCTTCCCCCCTGGCCCGATATTCATTTCGCGGGGGAATGCGCTTGGTCTCGATCTCTTGCGCTTCGTCAGGAAGAGTTGGGGTGTCGCTCATTTGCATAATCTATAATACTCCTTGGACGAGCGAACGCGAGCACACATTGCGGCACGCAAGCGTCGCGAACAAACACAAGCGATGAATATCTCCCGGTGTCGGCAATCTCCTGGGTGATACTTAAGGAAGTCTTCAGATGGGAGGCTGAACGAAGAAAGCGAAAACCATCACGCGCTCATGATGTAAGGGGAGCCGGAATAAGAACGCCGGCCGCAAACAATGTACGTAAGCGCGAAGAAGACCGCTCTCCGCGAGAAGTGAAAGATTTCATAGAACACATTCTTCCACGACAAGAGTCGGCGACTCCGGGTTTGCGTGAGATAAAACCGAACCGTCAGCGGTGATGGGATTAGCGTGCTACGAGTGCGAGCATTTCGCGGACTGCGTGATCGAGACCAACAAATATCGACCGAACAATGACAGCATAACCAATGCTCAGTTCGTCGATCTCGGTTATTGCGGCGATGGGTGCGACGTTTGAGTAATCGATGCCATGTCCGGCATTAACGCCAAGGCCCAGGGATTTGGCGTGCGTTGCACCCAGCTGGATTTGTTTGAGCAATTCATTCTGCTTGTGCCGGTCATGGGCGTCAGCATATTCGCCAGTGTGGATTTCAATCATGTCGCTCCCAATTTCACGAGCGAGATCAATCTGTTCGCGGATCGGATTGATGAAGAGACTGACAGGAATATTGTGTTGATGAAAAGTCTTGATCGCTCCCTCAAGTTGGCGTTTGTTTGCCCGAACGTCCAATCCGTCTTCTGTTGTCAATTCCCTGCGATGCTCGGGGACGAGGGTGACGAAATCGGGAGCAATTTCGAGTGCTATCCGTATAATTTCGTCTGTGGCCCCCATTTCGAGATCGAGCTTTCCTTTGATCGATTGTCGGAGGGAGTGCACATCGGCATCGCGGATATGGCGCCGATCTTCTCTAAGATGGCAAACAATACCGCTGGCGCCGGCAGCCTCGCAGATCCGGGCCGCCCCTGCGGGATCAGGTTCCGATCCGCCGCGAGCATTTCTGAGGGTGGCAATATGATCAATATTGATGGCCAGGCGCATTCAAACCTCACAACGATGGATAGAATGGTACTAATATATGAAAATTCGCACTCTTTGGAAATCCCTCAAAATTCGAACAAATATGAGTTTTTGCGGACACACATTCCGCCGTGGTGCGCCACCACAGCCGCAACTTTTGTTCTGAAAACAGCGTAGGTTTGAGTGTATTTAACCTCAATACCTCTTCAAGGTGATACCATGAAACTCATGCCCAGGCTTTTGCTGGTGATGCTTGTTGCCATGTCCTTCCTGGCTGCCGTAGCCGCTCAATCGAAAAAGAACGACACTCCGCCGACAGAGAATCGTGAAACGGTTGGCCAACGTATCGGGTCCATCGTCGAGGATGTGGTCAATTCGATCGAGAGATCGTTCTCCGATCGGTCCGAGGACAATTCCAAAAAGACTACGCGGTCGCTCCTGCGTACCGGACACCTTCCGACCGACGAACCAAACATCATTGTTGACGAAGACACCAGTGTCACCTACGAAGGCAACACGGTCATCGAGAAATCCGACACCATCAATTCGAATGTCATTGTCAAAGCGGGAACGCTGACGATCTACGGTCGCATTAATGGGGACGTTCTGGTTGTGGGTGGTGATCTGAAAATCAAAGGCAATGCCTACATCGGGGGGAATGTCAAGATCATCAACGGTGAAGTAACGAAAGACGACGATGCTGTTGTCGTTGGTTATATCGACAAGACCAGCTCACACAAAGAGAAAGCGTATCGTGAGGAAGCGAAGGATTTTCGCAGAGCGTCGACCCGGCTGAACGCAAACTGGGTTCCCGAAACAACCAACCTGGACAATTTCGTTTTCCGCTACAATCGTGTGGAAGGCCTCTTTCTTGGAGCAGGATCCGAGAAGCGGTACTATTGGGAAGGTCAGAAACTGTACAGCTTGTATGGATCTGTTGGTTATGGATTCAAGTCGCACACCTGGCGCGGCAACCTGGGATTGAGCAGACAATTCGCGTTCGACGATGGGCAGCTATTTGAGCTTGAAGTCGAAGGACACAGCCTGACCGACTCGAAAGACGACTGGATGATTGGACTGGGCGAGAACACAGCTGCGGCATTTTTTATTCACGAGGATTTCCGCGACTACTTTCAGCGCAATGGATTTGGCGTGAATGCGGGTTATGCGGTACAGCAGGACTACCTCACGGGACAGGTGAAAGTGGGATATTTGTCGGATGAATACACCTCGATGACAAATCAAACTGAATGGTCGCTTTTTGGCGGCAACAAAGTTTTCCGATTGAACCCTCTGATCAATGAAGGCATGATGAGAAGTGTCGTTGGGTCGGCTGGGCTGAGCACGGTGACGACGACGATCTACGGTCCGGAAGGGTGGAGCATCGTTGGCACGGCGGAAGTTGCTGAAAAAAGTATGAAGAGTGACTTTGAGTTCAACAGGTATGTGGGAGATCTGCGACGCTATCAGCCGTTGGGACGATATGAAAATCTGAATGTTCGTCTGAGGGTTGGCAGTTCGGAGGGGGCGCTTCCGATTCAGAAAGCCTTCGATATGGGCGGGCTTGGGACCGTACCGGCATTTCCGTTCAAGGGGGAGACGGGAAACAGAATGCTCCTGATGAATGCTGAGTTCGTTTTCAACGGCGACATCTTTGGGGATCTCGAATTCTGGCCGAGTTGGCTATTTCGTGAGTTCAATTTTGTCGTATTCTCAGATGCCGGACTCGTTCGCACGATGCCGACGGCCGCGCGATGGACGGAAGGATTCGATAGGATACACTTCTCGGATTTTCAGCATGATGTCGGTGTCGGGCTTGGAACGCGTAGCGGTTCGTTTCGGATCGCCTTCGCGTGGAGAACCGATCGGAGCGAGCCCGCACGCCTGATACTCCGTGTCGCCCGCCCGTTCTAGGAAACACTGCATTATCTGTCGTTGTGAGAAGGTCGGATGACACATCCGACCTTTTTTTGTCCCGACTCCTATCTACAATTTCACGCAAAAGTTACCGCTTCTATCAACAGCGGTGAAAAAGTATCGTTTCTGATGCGCTTTAACGAATTTCCCACTATCTTACGCTTGTGGCAGCACCGGGGATCAAAAGTCTTTGAGAGCACCCCTCAGCCACGCCCCCATCAAGATCATCATATTGAAATCACTTTATTGGATCGTCGGTATGAGTACCGTCCTTTCGACCGCCTCTGCGCAGACAAATTCAGCACTTGCCAGGGAACTTTTTGACAAGTATGAGAACTTCAAAATGTCCCCCGTTACCTCACGGCGGTTTTCACAAGCGGAGATGATCAAATGGCTGGACCCGCTGCGTGACCAAAAGGTTTTCGTCATGACGCCGGTTGGCCGATCAGCCGAAGGGCGAACCATTTCCATGTTGAAGTTGGGAACGGGAAAAACCACCGTTCTTCTGTGGTCGCAAATGCATGGCGACGAATCGACAGCGACGATGGCGCTTCTGGATATGCTGAAGTTCTTTTCGCAGGAGCCCGGACATCTTGTCACGCGGTCGATTCTGGACAAACTCAACCTCCTGATCATCCCGATGCTGAATCCGGATGGCGCGGAGCGATTCCAGCGGCGCACAGCACAATCGATCGACATGAACCGTGACGCACTCGCGCTGAGAACTCCGGAAGCCCGAATTCTGAAAGAGACCCGCGATACCTACCGACCGCAATTTGGATTCAATCTGCACGACCAGGATCCGCGATATTCAGTCGGCGAAACGCGAAATGTGAGCACGATCGCGCTCCTTGCTCCGGCATTCGACGAAACGCGCTCGGACAACAGCGTCCGTCTGCCCGCCAAGAAGGTGGCCGCGTCGCTCGCGGCAGTACTGCAGGAGTTCATCCCGAACAATGTTTCCAAGTATGACGATGCCTTTGAGCAACGAGCGTTTGGCGATAACATTCAAAAATGGGGAACAAGCACGGTTTTGATTGAATCCGGCGGGTGGCCGGGCGATCGTGAGAAGATGTTTGTTCGGAAACTCAATTGCGTGGCGCTGCTGACGACCCTGTATGGTATCGCAGCAGATCGGTGTGAACACGCTGATGTGAAGGTGTATGAACAACTTCCGTTCAACACGAAATATCTCTATGATATCATCTTGCGGAACGCACAATTGAAGGCAAACGATACGGTTCCTTCCACGACTGTCGATATTGGGATCAATATTGATGAGGAGTTTAATCCGAAGACAAGACAGGCAAAACAGGTGGCGAAAGTTGTCGATATCGGCGATCTTCGCACATTCGGCGCGTTTCAGGATGTTGATGTGCGCGGGGCCGTTGTTGTTGGCGCCGAAGTCAAGCTCGATCAACAGATACCGATGGAAAGAGTAAATTCGCTCCTAAGGAAGAAGTGAGCATCAGGGCAAGATGGTCTACGCCTTGCGCGCGGAAAGAGTTTTCGCTAATTTGAAGTAGATACATCCACAGACCGCATCTCCATCCGATGGCACGGAGGGGGCTGCCTGCCGGAAGTCTTCAGAGGAGAACCCCCGACGAAGCTTTCGTGGTTCAACAGCAGGTCGCCCCTCTCTTCAGGCGTGACAGGCGGAGACGGTTCCAGCAGGGAGAAGAGTAAAGACGATCGATGGCTTCTCTGAATCAACCAAGCGTTTCTCGCGGAACGAAGAAGAAGCATGCCGAGTTTGAGGCAGAAGCGTTGCCTCACATGGATGTGCTGTACAACTTCGCGTTGCGTACTGCGGGGAATGAAAACGATGCGCGGGACCTTTTACAGGAAACGTATCTCAAAGCGTATCGCTTCTGGGATAAGTATGAAAAGGGAACGAATATTCGTGCGTGGTTGTTCAGGATTATGAAGAATTCGTATATCAACCGGTATCGGAAGGAAACAAAAGAACCGGATAAGGTTGATTACGATGACATCGAGAACTTTTATAATTCGATCCGCGCTCAGTCGACGGACCCCAACGATCTTCAGCAGCAACTGTACGGAAATCTGCTTGGTGACGAAGTAACGAAAGCACTGCAAAGCCTTCCAGACGATTTTCGAACTGTTGTGATTTTGTGTGATATTGAAGGGTTGACGTACGAGGAGATCGCGGAATTTATCGAGTGCCCTATTGGAACCGTCCGATCACGACTACACCGGGGACGGAAGCTGCTGCAGGACAAATTGTACGAATATGCCAGGCAGCAGGGGATTATCAAGGGCGATTAGAAAGGATAACAGAACGCATTGTTATCCGGTTTCTTGAGGTGCTCCTGTGGATTGTGACGGCGTCCGGCAGCATGCTGGCGGTGCGATTGATGGAGTTCTGGCGAAAGACGCAGAGTATGAGTTCCGGTCTCACCTCGAACGGTGCAGACCGTGCCGCGATGACGTTATGCTGGAGCAGCTGTCAAAGAAGTTGGTCCAGCGACATGTTTCGTGGATTTCCACCCCTCCGAGTATACAGACCTTCGTTGTCGCTTCCCTGCATCAAGAATATAAATCTGACGGCTCAAGGAACAATTCCTGGTTCGCAAGGGCAACCCGATTGCGCGTCCTCGTTCCGGCATTGACCGGTGGAGCGGTTGCTGCCGCATTCTTCCTCATGGTCGGCATTCCGAGTGATCGGTCATCGCTTCTGTCGGCGCATACCGCAGAAAATGATATCATCCGTCAATCGTTTGAAACTTTTGCACTGTTGAAAACAGGCCAGTTTGTTCCGGCAACGGTCTCGTCAGTACCTGAGAGTGTGGGTGGGTTTTTTCAGAAGAGCTTTCTGCAATTTGGAGTTCAAATTCCAAAGATCCGAGGATACAACTGGTACGGCGGATCCGCTTCTGACAACAGGGGGGTGAAACAAGCACACCTGGTGTACAAACTCGGCGAGGAATGGGTGTACGTCTGCGAAATGAATAGCAGCGACGCCCTGAACGGACCCCGGCTCTCTCTCCCGCCGGCGGCCAAGGCCGCACTCGCACGATCAGGCTGGTATACCGACCCGCTTCATCCGAACTGCAATGTCGTTGTCTGGAAAAAGGATGGCTTGGTGTGTGTGGCGGTTTCGACGGTGGGAAAACAACAACTTCTGGCGCTTCTGACTCCTTCGACAAATCTTCCCCAGCAATTCTAGCGCTTCTCTCTTACATCCCGACTGTCAGTCGATCAGCGAGGGCCCGGGGTAATCCAGTCTCCCGGATTTTTTTTGCCGTCGTTTTGAAATCGTATTCGGCGCGCACATTTCGATAACTCCACTGCTCTCTATCAAATATTCCAAAACTGAGATCCGGGTTTCCGTCGCGCGGCTGACCGACGCTTCCTACATTCACGATAAACCGTCCCTGGTGGGCAATATCATCGGTCTCGCCATCCTCCGAGAAGATGACGGGAATGTGCGAATGTCCGACAAAACAAATTCTTTCAGTAAATGCACGGAATGCTTCGCGCATGTCAAACTCGCTGATGACATAATGCCACTCATCCGGCTCGTACGGTGAACCGTGCGAAAAGAGCACCTCACCCAGAGGGTGGGTAGGCTTCAAGCCGCGGAGAAATGCCTTGCTCTCTTCATCAAGCGCGCCAAAAGTCCAGATCGCCGACAATTGAGCATTCAGCGTAAACTGGTTTGCCACGGCAAGATCAATCGAAGCGGCGTCGTGATTGCCAAGTAGGATGATAGAACAGCGGGATCGAACGAGCGTAAGACATTCGATGGGATTTGCTCCGTATCCTACGGTGTCACCAAGGCATACAATTTCGTCAACACGTTCCTCGTCAATGACCTCGAGCGCCCGGCTCAAAGCCTCGAGATTCCCGTGAATATCAGATATAATGGCGAAGCGCTTCGATTCCATACGTGGTCTAACGTAAAACCCTCATGGTCTGGTTCCACGGGGCGATGGAAAATGTAGGCAAAAAGAACTGGAAACCCAAGGGTTGGGGAAGAACCAAACATCTCGGTCCGATTTCTGGTGCTGTCAGGAGCCGGGTGCAGTACAGCCGTTGCGGAAAAAGATCATTTCACGAGGACCAGCTTCTGAAAGAAAACGTTGTTCCCTACACGCAGTCGAGCGATGAACACTCCGCTGGATGCCGTTGATGCATTGAAGAGCACAGCGTGCGTTCCGGCTGGCAGGGCTTCGTCGACGAGCGACGCAAGCCTCCTCCCAAGCAAGTCGAAGACCTCCAGCCTGACGAATTCGGAGGAGGGAATATCAAACGACAGTGCCGTAATGTAGTTAAATGGGTTCGGATAACTCGCAAAGAATCGGACGGAGGTTGGAGGTGTATAGCTTGACGACCGCCGCTGCGCGAAAAGGGAGCTTGTGCGGGAAAGCAGACCGCAAACCGGATCGCTTGAAGGGCAAGAGAACTGATAACCGTCAAGATTCGTTTGACCCGGGTACGCGAGCTGCCAGAAGAGAAGACCTGCTACGTTTTCGGAGAATGCCGTGCTGGCAACGGCGTCAAAGAATGGGGTGCGTTGTTTCCGAATCCCCACCTCCCCGATGAGAAGTGGTTTCTGCTGCCCGAGCGCCAATCGCTGGTGGTCCTGGATCCAATCAGAAACAGCGCCGGGCGCAAACCCCCAATCTTCAGGATAGAAATGAATGCTCGCTACATCGACGACATCCAGTTGAATATCTTTCAGAAACGAAATGCCGGCACTTCCGTTGAATATCCACTGTTGAGCCGCGAGAAGAGCGGGCGCGTACGGCATACCCTGGATGTCGTGGCCTTCCTCTCCCGTCCCAACACAATGCACCTTGTCGATTTGTTTAACAAATGTGGCCATCTCCTGTATCCATCCGTTGACGAGATTTCCGGATGGGTCTGAGGACCGTGGTTCGTTAGCAAGCTCCCAGAGCATGATCGTTGGTTCGTTCTTGTAGGTTTTGCCCGTAAAGACGTTGAAGCGATTGAGAATCATCGAAACGTAATTTTTGTACCACTGCTTGATTGTCGCATTTCGATAGAAATCGTCGTGCGTGTACGCTACGGTGGGCTGCATGGCATACGACCGTCCTCCCACACTTGTGACCATCGGGGATGAAAACGTTCTCTCCGTTTGCAACAGTCCTTTCGTCAACGAGCTGCCGCCAAGCCACCGGACGTACTGATTCATTCCGCCGTAGTAATCCCAGTTGTCCACCAGCGTGATGATAAGACGAAGCGAAAACTCTCTTGCTTTCGCGACAACAAAGTCGAGTGAACGCAACGCCCGCTCATTGTACCGCCCCGGTGCAAATTGGATGACGGCGGAATTTGACGAGTCCGTGCCATCGTAAAACCCCCACGTTCGGATTGCGGTAAACCCGAGTTCTCGCGCATTCCTCAGAACTTCCGTAATGTGCACGGTGTCACCTTGAACGGCAAGATCATGCAGGTAGTAGCAATTTGCCCCAACAGCATAAAATGGTTTTCCTGCCGACGTGAGATGGGCACCATCTCTCTGAACAAAAGAGGAGTCCTGGGCGGTGACGACGGCGTTGAAAGAAAAGAGCAAAACGGAAAGCAGAATCGGTTTCATGATACTATGATGGTACGAAAAACGTGGCCACGGCAAAAGCGAAAAGCCACGGCTGGAGCCCGCGGGATGGGTGATTTTGTTTTCCCCTGGAATCTGCTACATTACCTATATCAAAGGACTCTTTGTGAACACAACAAACCATGGGAAGAGCAATGTACTCGGAAATCGTTGAAGCAGAAGGCCATCTCGTTGACTCGCAGATTCTTTCGAAAATCTTCGATCGCGTGATCGAGTGTGGCGCGGAATTCGAGGTCGTCACGTTTGACCTCGGGCGCACCAACCAGGATTTCTCTCATTTGCAGCTTCGGGTGACAGCTCAAAACCCGAAGATCCTCGCCAGGACGTTGGAGGAACTCATCGAACTGGGCTGTTATCAGAAGGCAGTAGCTGATGCGTTGCTCCGTCCCGCCGAGGCTGACTGTGTGGTGCCGGACGATTTCTATTCTACGACGAACCACCGAACATTCGTACGTTCCGGAGGTACCTGGCTTGAGGTCGCTCGCCAGCGCATGGATGCCGTGGTTGTGGTTGCAGGTGGGCGGGCAGAGTGCCGCAAGTTGCGCGATGTCCGGCGTGGCGACCAAATCGTCTGCGGGATGCAAGGTGTTCGCATACAGCCGGAGTTCAAGGAACGCGACCGCCTGGGCTTTGCCTTCATGGCAAACGATATCTCCTCCGAACGGCGCACAGAAACGGCCGTTCAAAAAATTGCGGAGCTTATGCGCAAGATAAAGTCCACCGGAGGACGTATTGTGTTCGTGGCCGGGCCGGTCGTTGTGCACACCGGCGGCGTCGGGGCATTTTGTGACCTGATTCACGGTGGATATGTGGATGCGCTTCTGTCTGGCAACGCTCTTGCCGTTCATGACGTTGAGCACGCATTGTACGGTACATCCCTCGGCGTCGATATGGAACGCGGCGTCCCGATCGAGGAGGGCCACAAGAACCACATGCGCGCTATCAATGCCATCAATCGAAAGGGATCCATCCGAAAGGCTGTCGAATCCGGCCTCCTGAAATCGGGAGTGATGTATGAGTGCATTCGGCATGACGTGCCGTTCATCCTCGCCGGTTCAATCAGAGATGATGGCCCATTGCCGGATACGATGATGGATCTGATCAAGGCACAGGCTGCTTATGGCGAGCAGCTCACGAATGCGAGCATGGTCATCTGTCTCTCATCGATGCTGCATTCGATTGGTGTCGGAAACATGCTGCCATCATGGGTTCGCATGGTGTGTGTTGATATCAATCCGGCGGTCGTGACGAAACTGTCAGACCGCGGCTCGCAGCAGACCATCGGCGTCGTTACGGATGTGGGGGCGTTTCTGAACGTTCTTGCGCGCGAATTGCAGAAGTAGAAAGAGCATGGATCGGCGGTACAACAAAAAAGGCGCTTGTGACCAAGCGCCTTTTTCTTTTCCAAGTGAATCATCTGAAGATCAATCATTTCCTTTTGTAAACTAACACCTGCCAGGAGATGGTTGAATTCTCATACATCAATTCGAAGCCATGCGACCGGATGAGGGATGCGACCTCATCCCAGTTGTGCCAAAATAGATGGAAACTCCACCGGAGTATTTTCGCGAGCACCATGTGTCCCTTGAAGAGTGACTTCATCAGAAGATTTTCTTTTGGATGACTCAACGCAAAGGTGTGCTTTGTTTTCGCCGTTGCTGCGCTCACAAGATTCTCCACGTCTGCATAGCAGCAGACGACCTTGTCGAGGATGGTAATGTCGCTCTCTGTCATCCTCGATGAAAGTTGAACAAAATCCCCAACCACATAGTGTGTATGGGCGGCGACGCCAGAATCTTCAGCAAACCGTTTTGCCTCGCGGAGCATTCCCTCTGACATATCAATACCGACTGAACGATCTGCACCTTCTTTGAGCAGCGTCAGATGAAGCGCCCCGACGCCGCACCCGATGTCGAGCACGGAAGTTCCATGAACAGGCTGCAACCTGATCCCCTGGAGCAAGTACTTCTGAACCGGCTCGAGTCCGCCGCTGCGGAAGCGCTTTGCATAGATGCGAGACCATCGGGAAAAGAAAGATCCGGTTTCGCAGCAGGAGCCACCGGGAACGCAGCAAGAATCCATCGGCATCTACTTTCTTGATGTATTTTGAGAATATCGTCGGGAGATTTAGAGAACGAAATCCATTTCGTACATCTCATAGTGAGAGGGATGCATTGCGAGCCGCTCGTATGTCTGTTTTGCGCGTGCGTTCGTCTTCTCGACATACAACCGTAGTCCACACACATCCGGGGCTGATTTTGCGAGCGTGTGAATATGGTCAAACAGCATCTTGAACACGCCTGTTCCACGGGCCGACTTTTCCACATAAACGCTTTGAATCCACCAAAATACGCCGTTTCGCCAATCGCTCCACTCGTAGGTGATCATGAGCTGACCGACGATGACATTGTCGTGTTCAACGACGAGGTAGAAGCCTTTAGTCGAATCACGCAAGAGGGCTTCGACGCCTTTGAGCAGACGATTTTGATCAAGAGTGATCTGTTCGGTTTCAGCGGCCATGAGGGCGTTGAAACGGGCAATGGTTACTGCATCGGCAAGCGTGGCCGGACGGATAGTCATATTCATCGTTCGAAGTCTGGATGAGACCATGTGAGAAGTCTGACTTCTCGCATAGCGGGTTTTGTTCAGAAGGGGGGATTATTTCCAGTTCATACGTTCGCGCAGCGAAGTAATATGCGCTACATGGTGTCGTCCATGCCAGGCGTACAGCTGGAGGATTCTGTCGAGCGCGATTTTCCCCATCTCCGGGTGCATGACGGTCCTGGAAAAATCTGCAGTTGCCATGGAACGCAGAAACACGGTCCAACGCTGATGAAGAGATTCCAGAAGTGTGAGCGAGGGTTCAATGGGAGATGATTTTGCATCGACAAGCTCAGCCCACAGGTTTTCCTTATAGGGTTTCACCGGCGGCTCTTCCTCGGTCATACCGAGTTTGAATCGAATGTAGGCGTTCATGTGACTGTCGGGGATGTGGTGAACCACCTGCCGGACCGTCCAGCCGCCTGGCCGGTACGGAGTATCGAGCTGTTCTTCTGTAAGGCCCTTGATTGCCTCACGAAGCTCCGCCGGTACTTCCGCGATCTGCCGGATGAGATTTTGCCGGCTGATATCAGTGAGCTCGGGTTCCGGTTGGAATTTTCCGACTGGATAACGGAGATCTGTCATAATCTTCTCATCCTTCCTCTAGACAACAATTTAGTGTCTTTCTTCCAGCAGAGAAATTCTGCCGTCAAGATCTGAAACAACCACACATCGTTTTCCGAGCGGAACCGGTGTGCTTGCTATAGTCACGCCAATCCGGTGTTCCCAAAGAATTGTTCCGGATTGGGCGTTCAGCGCAAAAATCAATCCGTTCTTTGTTCCAAAATACACAACACCATCCCGCTCGATAGGCATCGACGGATCAATATCGTATCCGTATCCACAATTTGTAGCCCAGATTTCTTTGGGTGATGGAGCCGAGGAACTGAAAGCAATCACGGTATCCGTCATGCATCGCACATAGATCTGTTTGCTGTCTTCTGAAATCCCGACGCATTCTCTCACTTGATGCTGCTTTGATCGCCAGATCGTTGTACCTGTTTTGGCATCGATTGCCGTCATGAAGCGGTCGGGTGCAACGATGAATACTTTTCCGCTTGCAGCCACAGGCCAGCACGCGGCTGGGGAGTAGAGCGCTCCCGCGTTTCCATTCGACCACTTCCAAAGGAGCGAACCGTCTTTGAGAGAAAGCGCATAGAGAAAAGAGTCCCACGCGCCAAAAATCACCTTGTCCTCATAGATGAGCGGCTTTGCCTCAACGAACCCGCCAACACGCCTGAACTCCCATTTCACGCCACCGGTGTTCAGGTCGAGTGCGCGAAACACTCCGTCGCTCCCACCCATATAGACGATGCCGTTGCGAATCACGGCCGCGGCCACAACCGGTGCTCCTGTCTGTATCTTCCACAAGAGTGTGCCGCGGGTGGCATCCAGGCAATAGATATTCCTGTCAGAAGAACCAATCACCACCCTGCCATCTGAAACATCGGGGGTGGAATAAACGGTTCCAGCAGTCTTGAATGTCCATTTCAGCGATCCATCTATTATAGAATAGCAAGACACCATCCCGCTGCTATTACCCGAGATGACGTATTCCTTCCACACGGCAGGGGTTGAGGCAATGGTACATCGGGTGTCCACGCTCCAGCGTGATGTCGTGGCCGGATAGATCTTATTGACGGCAAGATCCAGGCGTGAAAATGTCGTTGTGTCTTTTGCGAAATCCCGTTGACCGAGAGCGACCCGGTGCCAGGGGCTCTTCAAAGGGGATCCGGGCGTGCGCTCTGTAAAGAAGATGGTATCGGGCTTCACGTCGACGATTGTGTAGGAACCAACCGGTTTGCGCGCACGGAGATTGGATTGCCCCATAACCGCAGGAAGACCTTCGAAGTTCATCACCTCGTTCGTGTGTCCGTGTCCGACCAACACCACCTGTGTATTACACTGTTTCAGTCTCTCGGTGACGGTATACCAGTTGTCGATGCCCGAATCGAGCGGATAGTGAGTCACAAAAAGCAATGGTTGAGTTCTCTTGGGAAATGCGGCCAGGGTCGAATCGAGCCAGCGAAGATCTTCCGGCGGAAAATGTCCGTCTCCCATCTTCATGATCGGGCCTTGGTGAATACCAATGAACCGGTAACCGCCATAGGTGAAAGAAAACTTATCGTTTCCCCAGAGTGCGAGGAATTTCGTGCAGCCCGATGCGGACCATTTTGTATCGTGATTGCCGGGAATAAGGTAATAGGGCTTTTTCAGACTGTCGAGTATCGATTTGGCCGTCTCCAGCTGAGAATCCGAGCCCATTTCCGTGACGTCACCGGAAAGAATCACGAACGCCACGTCATTCATTCCATTGATATCAAGGACAGACGTGGAGAGGTCCGCGGCCGCCGTCTGGCTGCCGACGTGCGTGTCGCTCAACCAGGCAAAGCGGAAACTTTGCCGCTGGGCAAATGCGACCGTTGAAAGAAGAAGCAAGAAAATGATGACCGACGAACGCGCGAAGTCTTTCATAGAAATACTTGCGATGTCAGGTGAGCGCCAACGAAACACGAATTATCAGGCACAATCCAAATCGGAAACAGAACCTCCAACGTTTTGCATTTCCCTGAGATTCGATCTTCATCTACTCGTTGTCAACGATTGCATCAACTTCGATTTCAACGAGCATGTCTGGATCAATGAGGGCGTTGACGGCGACCATGGTGGATGCAGGCCGGATGTCTCGGAAAAATTCCCCGTGGGCTTTGCCCACCGACTGCCAATCGGCAATGTTGATGAGATACGTTCTCGTCCTCACAACATCTTTCATAGTGGCGCCGGCTTCCTGAAGAGCCATCTCGATGATCCTCAGCGCCCGGACTGCTTGCGCATACGCATCGCCCTTCGTGACGACTTTTCCGTCCGTTCCAATGCCGGTGGTACCTGCAACGTGGATGGTGGGACCAACACGGACGGCGCGCGAGTATCCGACAATGGGCTCCCAGGGCGCGCCGCTTGAAACGTTCTGTCGTGGCATGAGTCTATACCTTTGATTGACGGTGAGCCCGTACGCAAAACAGAGGAACTCGCGGTAGTCCGCTCCTCAAACAACAAAGTCACTAATTCGCTTTGCGCTTTCTGAGCTGCATTCGGATGATCTCGACCAAACTCGGAATGCCGGGAATCAAGATGAGAGCAATGATCACGAGGCTAAAGTTATTCTTGACAAACGGAACGCTTCCGAAGAAATATCCTGCGGAGATGAACAGAACGACCCAGGCCGCACCACCGACGAAATTGAACATGAGAAAGCGACGATACCTCATGTGCCCAATGCCTGCCACAAAAGGGGCGAACGTACGGATGATCGGCAGGAAACGAGCAATAATGATGGTTTTTCCTCCATGTCTTTCATAGAACTGATTCGTTCGAACAAGATATTCCCTGTTCAGGAGACGACTTTTCTCTTTGTTGAAGATCCTCGGACCGACGTAATTACCGATCCAATAGTTCATCGTATCGCCCAGCACTGCGGCGAGAATCAGCAGAACGAGAGATGATGGAAGGTCCAGTGCATGGATTGCCGCGAGAGAACCCACCGCAAAGAGCAAGGAATCTCCAGGAAGAAACGGCGTGACAACGAAACCCGTTTCACAAAAGACAACCGCAAAAAGAATTGAATACACCCATGCTCCGTACTGCGTGCAGAGGTCAAACAAATGCCGGTCGAGATGAAGAACAAATTCCAGAAGATCCTGGAGAAATCCCATGAAATGCTCCTTTTGTCGGTGATCAGAACTGATGCTTGAACGATGGGATCACTTCTGAATTCCGAGTTTTTTGAGAAAGAGATGAGATCGAAGTGTATTCATTTTTTCTCGAAAAGCCAATGGGGAGAGAAGAACGCAAGACGAGAGAGGTGAGACGAGAAAGGAATACTATCATCCAGTGATCGGGCTACGGATTCAACGGATCAATTACCAATTGTTCGAAGCTTCGGATTTCTTCAGATCAGGAAGTTGGTCCAAGCATCATCAAATCCGCAATCTTCCGCGCAATTTCGATCGGCTCTCCCTCGTTTCGGTTGGTAAGGATGACGATCGTCAGGTGTTGGCTGGGGAGACGAAGGATGGCATTTCGGAAGCCTCTGGTTGATCCTGTATGATAGAAAGTCGGGAAGTCTTTGTACGGTTCGATGTACCAACCGAAACCATATGTTGTGGAACTTCCATCGGTAAGATGTCCTGGGGTATGAGCCTCGGAATGAAGTAAAGGGCGTACAAGCGGCCGGGAATCGAGCGCTACAGCCCAACGGAATAGATCATCGACAGAGGAATAGATACCGCCGTCTCCCAACACGGCGCTCGTTACACTCTGGTCTGTGCGGACGAACCCTGTGTCGGAGTGTGAATAGCCGTACGCCCGGTGATCAACGGTCGAGATGCCCTGCTGATAGGCAAGAGTGTGGTTCATCCCGAGCGGTTCGAAGATGTTCTTCTTCAGGAACTCTGCAAATGATTGTCCTGAGATTGATTCGACAACGAGAGCGAGGAGCGAATATCCAGAATTGCTGTACTTGAATTTTGCTCCAGGCGGAAAATAGACGGAGTCAATGCTTCGCAAGAGGGAGAGAACATCCTTATCAAGAACCTGAGCAGTCTGGCTCTCCGGGATAAGATCCTCATAGTCGACAATTCCCGATGTGTGATTGAGCAGATGGCGGATTTTCACTCCCTGCAAATACGCCGGTGCTCCGGGCAGCACATCGGTAAGCTGGCTTTCGAGCGAGAGTTTTCCTTTGTCAACGAGCATCAACACCGCCGTGGCAGTAAATTGTTTTGTCACAGAAGCGAGGCGATAGTTGGTGCTTGTCGCGGCCGAAGTTCGAGTCTCCAAATCAGCCATGCCATACGCCTTACTATAGAAAAGCCTGCCGTCTTTGATTATAGCGACGGAGGCACCGGGGCCGGTTGACAAGGAGTAATCGGAGAACAACACGTCAACGGAGTGAGAGGGGGTATCTTTCATAGAATAGGGTGCACAGGAAAGAACACAAAAAGCACACAGCAGCAGAATCAGCTTGGGGTTTGTCATGAGGACTCTTGTTCTTTGACAGAGAAAACGGCAACGCGTTTGGCGAGAAGACCCTGCGAAGCTCGGAGCGCTTCGCAGGGTCCGTTGCGCCTACAGACCTTCCTGTGCCATGACGTACGTTAAGATCGCCATTGCTGCTGCGCCGAGAGCCAGTTCGCGTTCGTTTACAGCGGAAAGGTTATCATTCTCCGAATGATGCATATCGAAATAACGGTGTACATCAACCGACAACGCAATCATTGGCACACCCTTTTGAGCAAGCGGACTGATATCGGCTGCCCCACCCCCGAGAGTGATCCGGTCGGCGCCAAACGAATGGAGAAGCGGTGCCCAGGGCGCTACTTTCGTGTACGTAACAGTGTCATTGATGGCGAACCCGCGCGGGCTGAATCCACCTTCATCTGACTCGATCGCCGCGATATGCTCCTCACCGGGGCGATCCTTTGCTGCATACCCGATGCCTCCACGAAGGCCATTCTCTTCGTTCATGAACATCACTGCGCGAATTGTTCGCTTCGGTTTCAGGCCAAGCTTCTTGAGAATCCTCAATGCCTCGATGGATTGGATGCACCCGGCCCCATCGTCGTGGGCGCCGGCGCCAATGTCCCAACTGTCAAGGTGTCCACCCATGACGATCACCTCGTTGGGCTTCTCGGTTCCCCTCAACTCCCCGACAACATTTGCCGATTCAACGTCGGGCAATGTCTGAGCCGAGAGTTTCAATTGAATGCGAACGGTCTTTCCTTGTGCCAACAGCTGGCTCAAGTATTCGGCCCCGCGCGTGCTGATGGCCGCGGAGGGCACCTTCTTGACTGAATCGTCATATGCCATGCCGCCGGTGTGTGGAGAATCGTCAATTCGTGTGGTCATCGACCGAACCAGGGCAGCCACCCCTCCTGCTTTTGCTGTCATGATTGCCCCAATGCTCCGCTGGTCAACAGCGCCACCATAAGCGGCAAAGGTCTGGAATTGGGTTCGATCCATCGGACGGTTGAAGAAGACGATCTTCCCTTTTGCTTTGTCTCCCAGCGCGCGCAGCTCATCGAATGACTTAACCTCGACGATTTCTGCAGTAATTCCTTCCGCGGGCGTTGCGATGCTTCCGCCGAGCGTCGTAATCTTGAGTTTTTCCCGCTGGCCGGAAGGGAGCAAAAGATACGCTTCCTCCACCGGCCCGCGAACCCAGTGCGGAACCATCACGGGTTCAAGATGGACATTCTCAAAGCCGAGATCTTGCATCCTTTTCATTGCCCACTGAACGGCCTTTGCGGCCTGCGGCGATCCACTGATGCGATTGCCGACCTTCGTGCACAGGTCCTCGAGCATAGTGTATGAGTTGTTTGAGCCAAGAGCCTCCTTGGCAATGTGCACCGCGACGGAGTCGTACTTCTGAACCACCGAAGACTGAGCGGCGAGGATGGACGAGAACAACAGTATGAACGCTGAAATGAAGACGAGATGTTTTGTCTGCATGAAATGGATTCTCCTGACAATGAAAGGAACCGAAGCGCGCGTGTCTATGATTGGCCGAGCAATTGAATTGTTTCGGATTCATAAATCTGAAAACCTTCGAGCGGTTGTTCTGCCGCCCCGAGCATTGCTTTTGCCACCGTTTGAGCATGAATTCCGCGATATCGACGCAGGGAGCCGAAGAGCAGAACCGAGAATGTCTTGACAAGGAAAATTCCCGCCGTCTCTGCAAATCGCGATTCACGACGGTGACCCAGCAGAAGTGATGGGCGGAAAATCCTTGCCGCAGCAAGAGGGATTTTTTTTACCGCCGCTTCCATTTCTCCTTTGACCCGGTTGTAGAAAATACGGGAATGGATATCTGCTCCAAGGGAAGAAATGAGCAGAAATTGTCGAGCGCCGTTCTTCTGAGAAAGCGCAGCGATTTGAACGACATAAGTGAAATCGACTTTCCGAAATGCCTCCTGCGATCCTGCCGCTTTGATCGTCGTTCCAAGACAGCAGAACACATCCTCGGCCTTCATCAGATCTTGGTGTTGGTCCAACTGGTCAAAGTTGACCACACGCTCCACGAGTTTCGGATGTTCGAAATCGAGGGATTTACGCGTCAAGACGACAATACAGGAATAGGTGTCGTCTTCAAGAAGAAGTCGAAGAAGATGGCTGCCAACGAGGCCTGAAGCGCCAACAACAAGCGCTGATCGTGTGTTCACTGTCAAATCTGATGTCCAGAGATTCGTTACGGGGTCAGGAATACTAATGAATTTTGTGCTGGCGGTCAACGAACAAGAGAACAAACTTGCGGGAGAGCGGGGGATGTGGTACCTTTTGCGCAGGCATCACCACACCCACAATCGCTCCCTGTGTCCGATGAGGCACCGTTCATGAAGAAGAAACTTACGCTTCACCTGCTCAACGACACGTTCACGATCAACAAGCTCCCGCAGTTTGCAGAAATCCCTTCGATTCTCTCGAAAGGAGAAATGTGTTTCATCTTTCGAACCGACGATGAACTCACTATTGTCTGTCCTGACTACATGGCGCCGAATAACGTTCAGCAGGAATTGGGATGGCGGTGTATCAGGGTGCAAGGCCAGATGAAACTGGAAGAAGTTGGCGTGCTTGCGGCGATCAGCGAACCACTCGCGGAGGCTCAGGTCCCCCTTTTTGCAATCAGCACCTTCAACACGGACTACGTGCTCGTGATGGAAGAGCATCTGGTAAATGCTGTGCAGGCGCTTCAAAAGGCCGGACACGAGTTTGTCCACAAGGAACAATAGAATACGCTAGCCGGCCGGCGATGGCTTCGGTATCGGCTTTTCCATCCTCTTTCTTAATACCCCGGCAACATCCGCTAATTTTACTCCTCGATCTTCGAGAAGGACAATCAAATGGTAAAGGAGATCTGCCGATTCCTCCTTGAGTGCTTCTCGGTCCTGCTGCAGGGCTGCGACCACCGTCTCGACGGCTTCTTCTCCGACTTTCTGCGCGATACGCCCTGTGCCCTGCTGAAAGAGTTTTGCTGTATACGAACCCTCGGGTCGGTCCTGTCGGCGGACCCTAATGATATTTTCCAGCTTGCCGAGCACAGAACTCACTTCGTCCGTCGCTTCTTCGCCAAAACATGTGTGCGTTCCGGTGTGACACACGGGACCTGAAGGATGCGCGTACACCAGGAGAGCATCTCCGTCGCAGTCGGCTTTCACGGAATCCACTTCAAGCACATTGCCGGAAGTTTCACCCTTTTGCCAGAATCGATTCTTTGTTCTGCTCCAGAATGTGACTCTTCGTTCTTCCAGAGTCTTCCCCAGCGCTTCCTTGTTCATATAGCCAAGCATGAGCACCTGCCTGGTTGTTGCGTCCTGAATGACTGCAGGTATCAGGCCGTTCATCTTTTCGAAATTCAATTTGTCGATCATATCCGGACCGGAATATTGTTTGTCTGTAGAAACTCTTTGATATCGGCAATCGATATCTGTTGATAATGGAAAATACTCGCCGCGAGAACCGCATCAGCTTTGCCAATGGTGATGGCGTCTTTGATGTGCTCTTTTGTTCCAGCACCTCCCGAGGCAATCACGGGAACACTGGTACACTGTGAAATTGTTCGAAGCAAGTCGAGGTCGTAACCTTCTTTTGTGCCATCTGCATCCATGGATGTTATCAGAAGTTCGCCGGCACCGCGTCGGACGGCTTCCTGAGCCCAGGCAATGGCATCGAGCGGCGATTCCTCCGACCCGCCCTTTGTCCAGACGCTCCAACTGCTTCCCTTTCGTTTGGCGTCAATGGCAGCAACGATCGATTGTGAACCAACAGCCGACGAAGCTGCCTGCAGAAACTCCGGTTGCTCCACGATCGCTGTGTTCAGGGAGACTTTGTCAGCTCCTGCGTCAAGAGCGCGTAAGACGTCATCGACAACACTGATTCCGCCGCCGACGGTAAACGGAATCTGAATTGCCCGGGCGACGCGTTCGACAACCGCGAGAAAGGTCTTCCGTCCTTCTCTCGAAGCGCTGATATCAAGAAAGACAAGTTCATCTGCTCCTTCGTCGGAGTACCGCGATGCGAGTTCCACGGGATCGCCCGCGTCGCGCAAGTCCACGAATTTTGTCCCCTTGACGGTCCTGCCATCCTTGACATCGAGACAGGGTATGATCCGCTTTGTCAACATGTGTTCTTCACTTTTTGGTGAAACCACTCAATTGATCCGTCGTCACTTTTCCCTCGTACAGTGCTTTCCCGACCACGACAGCGTGGCAGCCAATGCCCGCGAGATTTTCGATATCCCTGATCTGCGAAACCCCTCCGGATGCAATGAGATGAATTGAAGGAAACTCTGCCAGGAGTGACCGATACAGCTCCAGGTTCGGACCGCCGAGCATTCCATCGAGATTGATATCGGTGCAAAGAAAACTTGTCGCACCGGCGCGTGCCATTGCGTCCACAAACGTTGATGCAGTAAGATGAGCGCGTTCAAGCCAGCCCTTGTGAGCGACCGCTCCATCGCGAACATCGACCGCGATCACAAATCGCTCTGTTCCGAATTCGCGGATCCAATCCTGAACAACATGAGGAGATTCAACCGCGAGGCTGCCGATGACGACTCGCGCTGCTCCCGCATCGAAAAGTCGGCAAATGTCCTCGCGTGAACGAATCCCGCCTCCGATCTGGACTTGCATCGAGTCAATCTCCAGAATGGAGGTGAGGGCCTCCCAGTTGACAATATGACTCTCCTTTGCGCCTTCCAGGTCAACGACGTGGAGGGAATTCAGGCCGGCGTCCCGGAACGACCGGGCCACGGCTGAAGGAGAATCGGAATACACGTTTTGAGACGCGAAATCGCCCTGCCGTAACCGGACACAATTTCCCTGATAAATGTCGATCGCCGGATAAATCAGCATAATTCAATAAAGTTTTTCAATACCTGAATACCGGCATCCCCCGACTTCTCCGCATGGAACTGGACGCCGTAAAAATTCTGCTTCTGCACTGCCGCGGAGAACGCTTCGCCATACTCCGTCATCCCGATGGTGTTGGGCCCGACGGATGCGCGGAACGAATGGACGAAGTAAAAGAACTCGTTGTCACGAATCTTGCTGAAAAGAGGACTCGTTGCAGTGACATTGACCCGATTCCAACCGATGTGCGGAACCTTCAGCTTCGTATCGTCGAAGCGCGAGATTCGACCCGGAACGACACCGAGGCATGCCGTATCTCGCTCATCGGAATGATCAAAAAGAATTTGCATGCCGATGCAAATCCCAAGAAATGGAACGGTTACGTTTGTCAACCAGCGGAGAAGTCCGATTTGCCCGAGCGATTCCATCGCGCTGCGTGCTTCTCCGACACCCGGCAAGATCAGCTTCCCGGCCCGCTGAAGTTCAGCGATATTGTTCGACACGAAATACTGTTGACCGAGCCGATCGAGGGCATTGCCGACGGACCGGATGTTGCCGGCTCCATAATCGATGATGCCGATCATAGCGATCCTTTCGTCGACGGAAGCGAGCCAGAAGATTTGGGATCGATCGCGATCGCTTGTTTCAGCGCTCTTGCAACACTTTTGAAGATTGCCTCAATTTTGTGATGATCGTTCCGACCCTGCACCGTGATATGGAGATTTGCCCGCAATCCATCGGCAAACGCGCGGAAGAAATCCTCCACAAGCTCTGTCGGGAATTCGCCTACTCGTTCTCGTTCGAATGTTCCCTGAAACAGAAAGAACGGCCTGCCGCCAAGGTCAATTGCCACCTGTGCAAGAGACTCGTCCATCGGAAGGAGAAAACCATAGCGCTCAATACCGCGCTTATCTCCAAGCGCCTGTCGAAGGGCTTCACCCAAGGCCAGGCCCGTGTCCTCTATAGTATGGTGCTCGTCGACATGCAGATCTCCTTTGACGCTCAGTTTGATGTCGATCAGAGAATGCTTTGAAAGTTGCGCAATCATATGATCGAAAAAGCCCAGGCCCGTGTTCACCACGTATGATCCTGTTCCGTCGAGAGAGACGTCAACCGCAATGGATGTCTCGTTTGTCGCCCGGTCAATATGTGCGGTACGGATGCTGGATGCGATATATCGGCAGGCATCGAGAAAATTATTCACAGCAACATCGGCAGCGGTTCCCGGAGAACCCCCCAATCGAATCGTTTTGCAGCCGACGTTCTTTCCGAACTGCACATCAGATTCACGGTCGCCAATCATGAATGTTTGCCGGAGATCGGGTTTCTTCTCTCTGAGGTAATCCGCCACGAGTCCGGTCTTTGGCTTCCTGCAGCCGCACTGGTCGGCAGGAATATGCGGGCAGATGAAAACCTGTGAGAATGCTATTCCTTCACCCTGAAGGATGCCAAGAAGCTTTTTCTGCGGCGCATCAAAGGAGTCCTGGGAAAATCGATCCGTGCCTAGTCCATCCTGATTTGTGACGAGGACCAATTCAAATCCTCTGTCGCGAAGCAAACGAAGTCCCTCAATGACGCCGGGAAGAAGTTCAAGCTTCTCAAGTGAATCGATCTGCTCATCAGGCGGTTCGACGATAATTGTTCCGTCACGATCGAGAAAGACGAGGCTCATTGTTCAAGTTCCTTTAATGCATTCAGGAGGAGATCATTTTGTTCAGGAGTGCCAATGGAAATGCGAAGACAGTTCTCCAGTTTTGGCTCGGAGCTTCGATCGCGCACAATGATACCGCGCTGAGCAAGTTGCGTATACAGTAATCGCGCTTCAGTGCAACGGACCAGAAGAAAGTTCGCGTCCGACGGATAGACTTTCTTCACAAATTGAAATGTAGACAATTCCCTCACAAGCCTCTGCCTCTCGGCGGCGACGGCCGCCACGCTCTTTTGTACATGCTCTGTGTTGACAAGCGCCTTCAACGCCTCGGTGCTTGTGAGGATATTGATGTTGTATGGCGACTTCACCTTCATCAGATACGTGACAATCTGCGGGTGAGCAACGGCGTAGCCAAGCCGGATGGCCGCCAGGCCCCAGGCCTTCGACAACGTACGCAGAACAACGAGATTGGGAAATTGCCCGATGGATGATATCAACGATTCAGCCTGGGCGAAGTCGGCGTACGCTTCATCGGCAACGACGATGGCTGACGTCTGAGCACAAAGGTTCAGGATGTCGTCACGATTCAGAAGGTTGCCGGTCGGGTTGTTCGGAGAACAGCAGAAGATGATTTTCGTGTTTTCCTTCGTACACTTCTTGACAGCCTCCACATCGATCTGAAAATCGTCGGTCAGCAAGCAGGAATCCACTTCGACATTGTTAACGTCTGCGGCGACGCGATACATTCCGTAGGTGGGTTCGAGAATGAGCGCCGCGTCTTTCCGAGGCTCGCAGAAAATACGCAGAAGGAGATCGATCACTTCATCGGATCCGACTCCAACAAAGAGGTTTTCGCGTTGGACTTCATGGAGCTGAGCAAGTCGGGAACGCAGGGCGGTCTGGAAGGGATCAGGATAACGATTGAGATCCAATCCGTCGAACGTAATGGCGCTGCCAAACGCATTCTCGTTCGCGTCCAGCAGCACACCGCTTAGATAATCCTGGCGAGCGCTCCGGTACGGTTTCAGCGCACGAATGTTCGGTCGTATAAGGGTTTCAATGTCGATCATGAGCGTACTTGTCGATCGAGTCGCTGTGTCACAGCCCGGGCGTGTGCTTCAAGCCCCTCAGCCTTTGCGAGCGTTGTCAAAGCAGGAGCCAGCCGCTCGAGACCATGCCGGGTGATCGACTGAAACGTCATCGATTTTTGAAAACTCTCGACGGAAAGGCCGCTGACCCATCTTGCCGACCCCCCGGTGGGAAGTGTATGATTGGTACCGGAAGCATAATCTCCAGCAGTAACGGGTGCAAATGAGCCGAGAAAGACAGATCCGGCGTTCTGGATTTCCGACACAAGTATTTCTGGACTGCGCGTATTGATCAGAAGATGCTCTGGTGCATACATGTTCGAGAAGCCGACGGCCTCTTCAACCGATCGCATAACGATTGCGTAACTGTTGTCCAGAGACTTCGCGGCAATCTCGTTCCGGGGAAGTCGTTGGAGCTGCAACTGAACTTCACTCATCGTTGCTTCTGCAAGTGCTTCGCTCGTGGTTAAGAGAACGACTTGTGATTGGGGGTCGTGCTCGGCTTGTGAAAGCAAGTCCGCAGCGACAATGGTAGAATCGGCCGAGTCATCGGCAATGATCAACAGTTCTGAAGGTCCCGCGAGGAGATCAATGGCAGCACCATCGGGATCAGAGGAGACAAAGCGTTTTGCTTCGGTGACATATTGGTTCCCCGGCCCAAAGATCTTTTCGACTTTCGGGATCGATTGCGTTCCGTACGCCATCGCTGCAATAGCCTGAGCGCCCCCCACCTTGTAGATTTCCCGTATGCCAAGGTAGGCTGCTGCTGCAAGCACTGCCGGATCAACGGTTCCATTGGATTTCGGCGGCGAGCACAGGATAATCCGGCGACTCCCGGCAAGCAGCGCTGGAATTCCCAGCATAAGAACTGTCGATGGCAGCGGTGCGGAACCGGCAGGCACATAGAGCCCGACAGTGTCAATCGCTCGACGTTCACGCCAGCAGACAACGCCGGTTTCCGTTTCAATTCTCTCCTCAGTTCGCGCCTGCGCGGCATGAAATGCCCGAATGTTTCGTGCTGCATGCTCGATGGCAGCGACGAGTGCCGGGGGTACATTGCTGCGCGCGTCTTCAATTTCTGGAGTTGCCACACCGAACTCGGAAATAGGAACAGCGTCGAATTTCTTACTGTATTCCTTTAAGGCATCGTCACCCCTCTGTTTGACGTCGAGGCAGAGAGAGGCCACGGTCTCGCGGAGCGACGTGTCGATGCTCCAGGGGCGGAGGCATAACCGTTTCCGGTCTTCGCGCGTCAACCGATTTGAAGAGTAGAGTTTCATCGGATAATCGCTTCAATGGGTACGACAACAATGTCACTTGCTCCGGCTTTCTTCAACTTCTCCATGACGTCCCAGAACACGTCTTCGGGGATCACCGAGTGGAGAGCCACCATTCCTTCATCGGCCAGCGGAACGACCGTGGGGCTTTTCAAGCTTGGAATGATTTTCTTCAGGCGCGGGACGGCGGTTGCCGGCGCATTCATCATCATGTACCGTTTTCCGTGGGCCTGGAGACTTCCGGAAATACGAATGAGGAGTCGGTCGATGAGCTGCTTCTTCTTCGGGTTTCTTAACGTTGCCCGGTTGGCGACGAGAACAGCTTCGGAGGTCAATACCGTCGTGAGCGGGCGCAAGCCGTTCACCCGAGCCGTCGTCCCCGTGGACACAATATCACAAATTGCATCTGCCACGTCAAGCGTCGGCGCGAGTTCCACAGCACCGCTGAGTTCAATCACCTCCGCCTTGAGTCCCTGGGAGCGAAGGTACTGTTTCAGCGTCGTCGGATAGGATGTGGCAATGCGCTTTCGGTTGAGCTGCTTCACGGAGCGAATGGATGACCGTTGCGGAACACTGATGGAAAGGCGGCACTCTCCGAACCCAAGCACAGAGATCGTCTCAACTCGGGCACCTTTTTCCCGGACAATGTTCTCGCCAACGATCCCGAGATCGGCGACGGCATCCTGAACATATTCAGGAATGTCGTCATCGCGAAGGGCAAGAACGTCGAGGTCGAAGTTCCGGCAGGGTGAATAGAGGCTTTGTTTCTGAAACTCGAATTCGAGTCCGCATGCACGCAGGAGTGAAAGAGAGTCTTCTGTTAATCGGCCACTTTTCTGAATGGCAATTTTGAGTCGTCCGTTGTTGGCAATCATACTTTACCTTGATAAAGTGTTTGGTGCAAAAAAAATCATTGAGTTCGTTTCAAGACATCGAGACGCCGTAGCATCATGATGTACCCACCCTTGCCGCGCTTGAGCCACTTGTGAACGCGCGCGATGGTGCGGGAACTCAGGCCCGTTTCCTCTTCGATGGAGGTATACGGGACTCCCTGCCAAAGCATCCGGGCCACTTTCCAGCGTTCTGCAAGTTCACGTATTTCGGTCTCCGTGAGAAGATCGCGAAAGAATTTTCGGCACTCGTCCAGGTCTTGCAGACGTGTGATGACAGCGTACAGCTCGTCGATATCTCGTTGTTTTACGTGTTTCATGCTTTACCTGAGTAAAGTATAGCGAATTCTTCCTCAAAGCGCAAGGGCAGAGCTCAAGAAAATTCACTTGTCAATAAAGGTCATTTTCTCTACATTTTTCAGGCCTATGATTACCTACCATGACATCGAAATGGCTTACAGGATTGTTCAGCCGGTGGTTCACAAGACGCCGCTCCTGATGTCGCGGACCCTCAACGCCCGCATTGGAAATAAGGTATTATTTAAAGCGGAAAACCTCCAGAGAATTGGTGCCTTCAAAATTCGTGGGGCATATAACAAGATTGCCTCTCTGACGGCCGAGGAGCGGAAGCGTGGGGTCGTTGCCCATTCCTCCGGCAATCATGCACAGGGGGTTGCTCTGGCGGCAAAACTCCTGAACACGCGAGCGGTCGTGGTGATGCCAAAGAACTCCCCGGCGATCAAGGTGGCGGGAACGCAAGCCTATGGCGCGGAGGTGGTGTTTTGCGAAGACTCCTCGGATGACCGCGAACGGGTCGCAAGACAGCTGCAGCAGGAACACAACTACGTTTTGGTCCCGCCGTTCGACGATGACAAGATCATCGCAGGACAGGGAACGGCCATGATCGAGGTTGGCCAAGACGTTGACGAGCTCGATTTTCTGTTCGTTCCCATCGGCGGTGGAGGTCTGATTGCGGGTAGTGCAATAGCAGCCAAGCATCTCTTCCCGAACATCAAGGTTATTGGAGTGGAAACTGAGCCGGCGAATGATTGCTATCAGTCATTTCGCAAGAAAGAAATCGTCCGCATCAATCCGCCCAATACCATTGCTGATGGTATGCGCACCCAGGCGGTTGGTAAGAGGAACTTTGAGATCATTCTGCAATACGTGGATGACGTCATCACGGTCAAAGACGATCAGGTCATCGATATGATGCGATTCTTCCTGGAAAGAATGAAAATTGTTGTTGAGCCCACAGGGGCCGTGGCGCCCGCGGCGGTGTTTCACAACATCTTGAGTCTGTCGGGAAGGAATGTCTGTGCCATCATCAGTGGTGGCAACGTTGATCCTGCACTTCTGAAGAAAATTCTGTAGTCAGCGGATCGAGCTCGGTCTTGACTTACCGCTCACGGAAATCCTTTTTATTATTGACATCACCTAATTTCAAACAACCGCACAATTTCTCATAACTCGATACGCTCTATGAAGCTGGCCGCCTGTATCAATCATGTCCCCGACACCGCAGCGAAGATTAACATCGCTGCCGACGGTAAAACCATAGACAAATCTGGTGTTACGTACGTCATCAGTCCGTATGATGAAATCGCCGTAGAGGAATGCCTCAGGCTGAAAGAAAAAAATGGGGGCGACGTGACCGTGATTTCCCTCGGCGGGGATGCGCACAAGGAAACACTCCGAAAGGCGCTCGCGATGGGGGCGGACAAGGCTGTGCTCCTGAGAGATGACAGCGTGCGCGATTCTTCCGGCGTGGCGCGGGCATTGGCAGACTATCTCAAAGAACTCTCTCCGGACATCGTGTTCTTTGGAAAGCAGTCTGTGGATTACGATGACGGCGCCGTTGGTGTGATGGTGGCGGAGATGCTTGGCTTGCCATCGGTTTCGGTTGTCGTGAAGCTGGATATTGCGGATGGGAAGGCGACAGCAGAACGTGAGATCGAAGGGGGACGCGAGGTCTTGGAAACATCCCTCCCCGCCGTCTTCACTACACAAAAGGGGCTGAATGAACCCCGCTATCCGTCGTTGAAGGGAATCATGGGTGCCAAGAGCAAGCCGATCGAAGAACGGCCGACTTCTCCCGTCACAGCAAAAATAGAGTTGCTGCTCATGCAGAAACCCCCGGCAAAACCCGCAGGAAGAATAATCGGCACAGACGTCAGCGCTGTCCCTGAGCTCGTGCGGCTCCTGCATGAAGAAGCGAAAGTGATATAGCTGTTTCCGATTCGCGATTTCGGATTTTCGATTCAGGTGACAGAACTGCAATCACCAACCCTTCGACTCGTCCCGACAGAATACGTCGGGACTCGCTCAGGGCGAGTTAACCAATTCAACAATTAACCAGTACTCACACGCGCCATGAAGATTCTTGTATTCGCAGAGCAACGAGACAACAGGTTTAAGAAACCGGCATTCGAGGCGGTCAAGACTGCACGCATGCTTGCCGATCAGCTTGGCGGCGAGGTCGTCGCCATCATCATCGGGGACAATATTCAATCGATGGGGTCGGATCTCGGTGGATATGGAGCACACAAAGTTCTCGTGGCAGAGGATGGAAGACTCGCGCGGTATGCGCCGGTGGCCTATGCAACAATTGTAGCGGAAGCAGCGCTGGCTCAACACGCCACCGTCGTTGTCATGTCCGCCACAGCTCTTGGAAAAGATCTCGCGCCGAGAGTTGCAGTGAAACTTGATGCCGGGTTGGCGGCGGAGTGTACGGGATTGAATGTTCAGGGAGGGGAGATTGTTGCCACCCGCCCTGTATTCGCCGGCAAGGCCCTTGCACAAGTGAAGATCACCTCCGCTGTGAAGGTGTTCACGTTGCGCCCGAACGTATTTTCGTCGGGGGAATCCGGCGGCGTGCCCGCACCCACCGAGAAATTCTCTGCCGCGCTGACGGATCCGGATTTCTCATGTGGTGCAAAGGAGATGAAACAATCATCCGGCAAACTTGATGTTGCAGAAGCGAATATTATCGTCACGGGTGGGCGCGGCCTCAAGGGACCGGAAGGGTTCGGTATGATTGAGGATCTGGCTGGGGCACTGGGTGCTGCGGTCGGAGCATCCCGGGCAGTGGTCGATGCCGGCTGGCGTCCGCACGAAGAACAGGTTGGTCAGACGGGAAAGACCGTCTCCCCCTCGCTCTATATCGCTGTGGCTGTCTCCGGTGCGATCCAGCACCTTGCGGGAATGTCATCTTCAAAGTATATTGTAGCTGTCAACAAAGACAAAGACGCACCGATCTTTCAGGTCGCGACGTACGGCATTGTGGCGGACGCGTTTGAGATTGTCCCCGCTTTGACGGTGGAAGTGAAGAAGCTACTCGGTACATAGCCGGGCACAACAGCAGGTCAAGGAGCAGTGGCTGTGGAGAGGATTCAAGTCGATATCATGGGATTGTCCACGAGTCCGTCGAGCGGCGGCGCGTACGCGCTGATCTTGAAGGAAGTGAACGGACTGCGTCGGCTGCCCATCATTATCGGAGCATTTGAAGCGCAGTCGATCGCTCTGGAAATGGAAGGGATCAAGCCTCCACGCCCGTTGACCCATGACCTCCTGAAAAATGTCATGGATTCACTCGGAGCCAGCCTCACGGACGTCTTTATCAACGATCTCAAAGACGGAACCTTCTATGCGAGGCTCAGCCTCGATTCCCAGGAAGTCGATTCCCGTCCCAGCGATGCCATTGCATTGGCGGTCCGTTACAATGTACCCATCTTCGTAGCGGATAAAGTTATGGATGAAGCCGGATTCGTACCGGATGGTGACGAAGCCGACAAGCCTGCCGCCACAGCTGCTGTCCCTGAACCTGAGCACCCATCGACCGAAAAACCGAAAATCAAACTCTCGCGACTCGAAGAACTTCACCAGCATCTGCATGAGGCGGTGGCGAAAGAAGAGTACGAAAAAGCGGCAAAGATTCGTGACGAGATCCAGAAGCTCGAAGCCCGAAACAGCTAAGGAAATACGAAATCCGAAATTCAAAAAGGAATTGCGGATGCAAAACCCCTAGGATTTCGAATTTGCAGCTTGGTAATTCCCGTCTTTCATTTCTTTCTTCAAACTCACTACCTTTCCATCACAAGGAGGCTCTCCACCGTGAAAACATCCGTCCAACGAGAACGGCTCGTGCTCTGTGTGTTCGTGTTGTCGGTCTCCTGGGCTGCTCAACTCTTTGCGTCTGCGCCGGACTCATCGCGCGTGGATCAGTTGATTGCTCAGGGAAACATGTATTCCGAGAAGACGTTCGAGAACCAGAAAGCGCTCGACAGTTATGAGGCGGCGCTCGCACTGGAACCAGGCAATCATGAAATACTCTGGCGCATCAGCCGCTCCCTTGTTGATCTCGGTGAACATCTGCCGGCGGGGACAGAACAGGAAAAGGCAAAACAGCTGGAAGTCTATGAGAAATCCCGAGAGTTTGCGAACAAAGCCATCGCCGCCAATGCGAACGGAGCCATGGCGTACACACGGCGGGCGATCGCGAACGGTCGGATAGCACTGTTCAAAGGTGTCTGGGAGTCTCTCGATCTCGTGAAGCAAGTGAAAGCGGATTGCGAAAAGGCAATTGCGCTTGATCCGAACGACGCAGCAGCGTACTACGTTCTGGGCAGAACGCATATGAAGGTTTGCGAAAAGCCGAGGATAGTTCGCTGGCCGTTGGGCTTGGGATGGGCCAACCTCGATGATGCGGTCAAGAATTGCGAAAAGGCAATCGCTTTGCGGCCGAACTTTATCATGTACCATCTCGACTGCGCTCGTGTGTACGTTGAGCAAGACGAATATGAAAAAGCGCGTACTCACTTGAACGCCATTCCGTCTCTCGCAACAATGGATGAAGACGATGGACAGTTCCGCAAGGATGCGACCGATTTGCTGGAGAAAATCAAAGGAAAATAGCAGAAGGAGTCATCAAAACAAAAGCCCGGGATCGCAAGAACCCGGGCTGTTCTGTTTCTCACACACTATCCGCTCATCGGGTTGGCATTCTGACCTCGCGAGCCAACGACCCACGAATCAATATCCTCACGACAGAATGCACCATCCTATTTGATCAAAGCCATAATTCGCGTGAACGATGTCTCCGGTGTAGATAAGCGGTAGAGATAGATTCCGGAAGCAATCCGTGATCCATCGAATTGAACAGAATGCGTCCCCGCCGACTTGAACCCCTCAACAAGTGTCGCGACCGACCGGCCGAGCAGATCAAACACTTCGAGATGAACAGTCGTAGCCTTTGGGAGACTAAACTGTATCCTCGTCGTGGGATTGAAAGGGTTGGGATAGTTTTGAGTGAGCGAGAAGAATCGCGGAACGTCACTTTCAGGGAGAACCGTGGTAACGGATGGCGGTTGCTTCCACGGAAAACGGAAAGCGCGATAACTGACAATGCTGTCTGGTAACTGGAGCTCGAAGACGACCGATTTGTCGGGACGCACCTCGGTGACCGCCGGACTCGCTGAGCCCCATCCAATGAGCGTGTTTCCATTCGGAAGACGCTCGGCAGAACCCATCGCGACAGCTTTTATTTCCGGAACATGCCTGTATTCCCAGAGGAGCGTGACCCTCTTCGCTTGCTCATCCATCGAGTACTCCAGCACCCGTGAACCGGGAGTGGGACGGTAATTTCCGTTATCGAGAAGCATGAGGGATCCCGTCGAAGTGCGGCGAATGGAATGTTGATGGGAGAACCCGATGGTGTCATTGGTGAAAGTGAACTGATTATGCTTCCCTCCCCATCGCCAGATGATCCCACCTGTTTGCCGATCGATCTTTGTGATCTCATCCATGTGACGACTCGACAATATCAGGTTCCCATCGGTGTCGACCTCAATAGTATTGGGGTGGACAACGTCAACGACCGAAGAGGTCATATTCTCCCGCGTCGCATCCGTGGGCTGAAAGTGATCAAAGCTCCTCCACTGAAAAATCACTTTCTTGTTCTGGTCAAGTTCCTGGATGACAGCTCCGATGATTGTTGCATAAGAATTTCCTCCCGGGACGAGACCGCTCATATCAACAATCTCCGGATCATCTGCCAACATCAATGCATGGCCATTCGGAAGCACAAGAAGGTCGTGGGGATTGGTCCGATACCCGTTCCCGGCTTTGAAGCTGCCGATGATGGTATAGTTGCTGTCCAGTTCATAGAAGGTGTTGTCAACGTCATCATAATAAGTGAGGTACCCGTTCGGTTGGAGCTTGAAGTCAAAGGCCATCGAGCCGGTTGTTCTGTAGAAAAGAGGCTTTGCTGTATTGTCGAGAATCATCAGATACTGTTTGTCGGATGGGACAAGTGAAACGAAAAAGAGATGGTCGCTTGCCTCAGCGATCTTGAACGTCGCGAGAAACAAAAGTCCCGGAGCAGTTGCTCCGGAGGTGATGATCGTACGCGGGGGAAAGCCGGCCGGGAGCGAATCGGAGACAATCTTCCGCAGTTGAGTTTTCTGCCCCGCATTGTATCCTTCTCTTGGGGATGAACGAGGAAGATCAGAGTTCCCCCGGCGATTCAGAAGGACTTCCTGGTCCAGGCTCGAGACGGGTGTTACGCTGAAACTGAATTCCAGTGGTCGGGCGTTTTCGGTCGTGCCCGAGAACATTCGCGGAGACACTCGCACGGTGACGATTTCATTTGGTGCAAAAGCCCGGGAGGGTTCAAACAACACTGTTCTCCCATCATCGGAAATCGTCAACGTGCCCGCATGTTCGCCGCTCGTTGAACCCGACACGCTTACCAACGTAGCACCGATAACGAGCGAGGGGTCAATGAGATTCTTCGTGCGGATGATAATATTGGACCGCTGAGACACCAACGTAGAACCCGGAACAGGAGAAAGATATTCGATGGAACGAGGAATGGTCTGAGAAAAGGAAAAAAGAGGGATGAGGAGGAAGAACAAACAGGAGACCCGCCTCGCCAAAGACATGTCATCAAGCGCCGTGCTCCACCACAAATTTGATTGCCTCAAATCTCCTCCTTCTTAGATAATGATTACTAAGGTCGGCTCACTAACTCTTTGTTCGTCGCCCCACAAAACGCTGAAGGAGCAGACTCCAATGGTTCAGCGTCTGCTTCCTCAGTTGATGAACGTATGCAGAATTCGATTCTATTTAATGAGCATCATGAGTTTCGTCAGCGCCTGGCCAGATGTTGTCAGTCGATAACAGTATACACCGCTCGCCAGCCGTGACGCGTCGAACTGAACAGTGTATGTCCCCGCCGGCTTCGATTCGTCCACCAGCGTAGCAACTTCGCGCCCGATCATATCATAGATCTTCAATCGCACATCCGACTGCCGGGGAACGCTGAATTGAATTTTCGTGCTCGGATTAAAGGGATTGGGGTAGTTCTGAGCAAGAGCATAAGAAGTGGGGACGTCAAAGGTATTCTTGACTTCCGTCACAAGTGCCGCTGATTTCCACGGGAAACGAAATGCCCGATAACTGATAACACTGTCCGGCAATCGAAGATCGTAGGCGACCGTGCCATCGGGGCGAACTTCGGTCACCGCAGTGTTCGTTGCTCCCCAACCAATGAACGTATTTCCATTAGGAAGGCGTTCGACAGAACCCATCGCAAATGCATACACATCGGGTGTGTGCCTGAATTGCCACGCGAGCGACACGCTCTTCGCTTGTTCGTCCATCGTGTATTCGACTGCCCTCGAATAGCGAGGTGTATGGAAATTGCCGTCGTCAAAAAGAATGAGCGTACCCGTCGGGGTGCGGCGGATAGAATGCTGATGGGAAAACCCGATGGGGTCGTCGGTAAACGCGAACTGGTTGTTCTTTCCGCCCCATCGCCAAATGATGCTTCCTGTCTGCCGATCAATCTTTGTGATCTCGTCCAAGTGACGGCTTGAGATGAGAATGTTACCGTCGCGATCGATGTCCAGTGCGTTCGCGTGGACATAATCGATCGTCTGTGCGAGGAGATTCTCATGTGTTGCATCAGTAATTTGGAAATGATCGAAGGTCCTCCACTGGAACACGACATTCTTGTCTTGATCGAGCTCCTGAATGACATTCCCAATCACCGTTGCAGACAGAGCACCCCCCGAAACAATCCTGCTCATATCGACATATTGCGGGTCCAAGCCGAGCAAGAGGGCGTGGCCATTGGGCAGGAGAAGCAACTCATGGTTGTCGGTCTGGTAACCATTGCCACACTCGAAGCTATCAACAACCGCGTAACTGCTGTCAAGTTCAAAGAACTTCCCTCGGGCATAGTTAAAGTACGTAAGATTGCCATTTTGCTGCATCTTGAAATCTGTAGCAAGTGTGGCGAGTTTTTGATGGTAGACGGGAGTGCCGTCATTAGAAAGAATCAAAAGATATTGCTCATTCGACGGAACAAGACTCCCCTGTGTACTATCAGGCGAGATGTTGATCTTGAACGTCGCCAAGAAGACATCTCCTGCCGCCGGGCTGTTGTTCTGATCGATGATCATAGTAGAAAAATCAAAAGGAAGCGTGTCACTCTGAACTTTAGCCAAACGCGAAGGTGGAGACGCCCCAGGCGGGTTCAAAGGTTGATCCACAGCAGCGGAAAAACCCCCCGCTTTGCTCATGAGCGATGCTCGATCCGAGACAGAAAGTGGAGTGATCGTGAAAGTGAACGCCATTGGCTCGGCCGGGGTTCCCTTCAGCTTCACCGCCACGCCCACAACTTCCCCCGGTGCAAACGAGTCCGTTGGTTGGAAGGTGATTGTTTCTTGATCATCGGAGAGTATGGTTGTGCCCGTATGAACTCCGCTCACTGATCCATTTACCGAGAACAAGGATGGGTCGTGGACAACCGAGGAATTCACAGACCCCTTCGTTCTGATGATGATATTGGAATTCGGAGATACCAGGCTCGAACCCGGCACAGGCGAAACATACACCACTGCCTGAGCCAAGCAAAGAATTGGGGCAACAACGAGGAGGAGGGTGAAAAATGCTTCCTCAAGGTGGCGCCTTTGAATGTAACGGGTCTGCTTTTCTAATCGGATCATAGCTGTAATCTGTCCTTTCTTCACTTATCCCAACGCACGTCGGATCATGCCAACCATGACCAGTCCTGCCATGAGTACCGCGAACTGGCCTTCAACCCACGGTGCATCTACGGGCGCCAGATATACATGAATAGTACTGTGGAATGTTTCCCTTCAATCGCGATTCCTTCGACACTGTGTGTCTCTCCCAGAAGGAGCAGCAACAACGATGCCGACAACTTGCAGAAGAAGTAAACACTCTTATGTCAGCTAAACGGCGATATCCAGTGCTTTGATTCTGATGAAGAGAAAATCAAAGTGTGGACTCAAAGCCACATGTCCAGGTACTTACTTATAGAACAGTTGCTCCTCGTGGTACGTTCGGCTTCGAACTGTATGGCTTTGATGCCGAGTGATCTCGAAGGTTTAGCGATTAAAGGAATTTAACTCGGTTGGCATGTTGCCCAGAGATGTTGAGAACAATTTTGAAACGTGTCGGAAGAGTAAGGAAGAGGATGGGTTATACTGGGATGCAGCTTCGTGGGATGATCTCACTTCAACCATCTGGCCAGTGGCGTTACTTCAAGAGGAGCATCTTCTTTGTCTCGTTGAATTCACTCGCCCTCCCGCCGGAGACGTGGTGGGCTTGCAGGTTGTAAAGATACGTGCCACTGCAAACATTGGATGCATTCCATTGAACAGAGTGAGACCCTGCCATTTCGTGCTCGTGAACAAGGGTGGCAACCTCCTGACCGAGAGCGTTGAACACCTTGAGTATCACGTCGCTTTCCACTCGCAGCTGATAGGAAACGACCGTTGCCGGATTGAATGGATTAGGATAATTCTGTGAAAGTTCGAACGTAAGCGGTCCATCAAACGGAGTTTCTTGGATGGACGTCGGTGGGAGCACGGTCGTTATTGTGAAATCAACCCAGAAGAGTCCGGTGCAATTCGGAACGGCCAATCGGAGAGCGCTCCCGATGGTCAGCGGCGGATCAGCGTACTGCTTCCACCATGTCGTGTCGATCGGATACCCGAACTGAAATGCTACATTGTTTGGAGAGATTTTGCTTCCCCATGCCTTGAATTCACTCACCATGGAGTTCAATGAAGGAAACTGCTGGCTGTCGTCGACGAAGAGTATGCTTCCGCGGTAGGAAGGAGGCATCCAGCTTGTCGCATAGTGCTTCAGAAAGAGCGCATATGACGGGTCGAAAGACTTCACTTTTGTTTCCCAGGCAAGCGCCTCGGCGTCAGTGACCTTGCGTCCGCCGGAGCTTGTGTTCGCGTAGAACCACTCGACGTCTACACCGAAGCCCTTGACGCAGGGATGTTGTTTGTAACGTCCCAAAACAAGAGTGATCAGCGTGTCCATGGAAGCAGCCCCTGGCTCGACTTGCAACCAGATGTTGACACCGGCGGAATCGAATCTCGAGAGGTACGCTTCATTCTGGTCTGTGCTGATGAATTGGATGTAGGGATACGAGTTCCCGTTGCCGGGGAAGTTCATCTGTGTCACACCGTTGTCTTGGTAGAGACTGACAATCCATATGCCCGCAGGTGATGCGCCTGAGAACTTCTGCGCCATTCGTTGACCAGCGGAAATCCAGTATTCGGGTGAGGGAAATTGCCTGTTGGGATAGTTGCTGAGAATCCGGGAAGCGCGAAATCCCGCTACAAAAGAGGGTGATGCTTCGCTGCTGAGGGAGGTCTGGCCCCGAACCCCCGTCATTACCGCGAGCACCAAAGTCAAGACAGCAAATCCTGAACGCATGAATGATAATAGACATTAAACTCTATTCGTCCAACCAAATACGCGCTCTCCCCGTCAACACACCGGCAATTCTCTTGGTGTAGGCATCGTGGAATTGTTGTGGGTTGGAGGCGAAGGTGGCGCCCCGCCTTGTCTCCCGACTGACCCTCATCGATAAGGAGAAAGAACCATGGCATCATAGGTCAGTAAAAGTGAAGGCCGACAATACCCTGCTATCACTTGAGTTTGGAAATCCACTGTTCAACATATTGAGCCACCTCTTCCCATCCAGGCTGTCCGCAAATGAAATGCGTCCGTCTGGGAAATTCTTTGAAGTCACAGACGCTCTTGGGATCTTTGTAAGCTCTGCAGTTCTTCAGGTTCAGCGACGAGGGGATGATGTGGTCCTTTTCTCCGGCGATGAAGAGAAGCGGTGCATGAGACTTCTTGAAATCAATGATACCGTCAGCGCCCGCACTGCTTCTTGGTATGTTTCTGCTCTCCGGCACGACAAGAAGATCGTACTCCTTCTTCGCTTGCTCAAACGTCATCGTGTTGCAGAATGCGTATTGGAACCATTCAACAGAGGGCAAGCACGGGCTGTTGCCCTTCAACGGATTGATGGTCGGGAGGTTCGACTTGAGAAAACTCCATTTCATACTGAACACACCCTTTGGTGGAGCGGTGTCGATGCAGATGCCGGCGAGGCCGCGATTCTGGGAAATGAGTTTTTGCACGACCAAACCACCCATCGAATGTCCAACGAGCAGAGGAGGCTCGGGAAGGGCATCAATCACCGCCCCGAAGCTGTGAACAACCTGTGCAAAGGTAAGGTCGCCGAGGTCTGGGTGTATGTTCGCTCGGAGGTTGGTTGGATCACCGTCGTGAAACGGGTATGCGGGCGCATGACAGGCGTATCCTCGATCGGCGAAGTATCTTACCCATCGGTCCCAACTCTTGGGATTCTGGAAGAGACCATGAATGAAAACAACTGTTTTCAACTGCACCATATCGTTCGTTACTCCTATGTTCCGAGGATGATCAGGCCAATGAAAGCAGGAACAGTTTGCAGCAGAGCCGATCTCCAGAGCCGTCGGGCAGATAGAAAAAGAACGATTCCTGCAATCGAAATCGATACCAATCCGTAGAGGATCAAAACATTCCCGGCGATCACTCCATCGCTCATCAGCACAACGCCGTGTCTCAAGCACCAGCCGGCGAAAATCGCGATCGCCAACAGAAGATTATAGAAGCCTTGATTCCATGCGAACAGCTTTGTCGTCTTAGCCTCATCGGGCGAGAGTCCAAACGCTCGCATCGTCGATGGACGGTCCCAAAGAAGGCTCTCGAGAGAAAAGATGTACATATGAATGACAGCAGGAAGCAAGATGAGAATATCCATGACGCGATCCTTTGTTGGAGTTCCGTTGAATGAAGAACCAACCGCAGCGTGAATGAAACAAAGAAGCGACGCAGAAAATCTGACAATGATCTTCTATCGGAACAACGGATGAAACGGGAAGATTCCATCGTCCGGTCGGAGCTTCACCGCGGCGTTGATGGTCGGCCTCCGTTCACCTCAGTGAACTTTCGGCTTGGTTCACGGGGACGACAACCGGTTGGAGACGATCTGGTGGAGATTTTCTAAACTGAAGTGTCATGAAAAGGGAGACGAGCATGAGGAGGCCGGCAAAGAAGTATGGGTAGCCATCGTGGATTTCGAACAGCGCACCTCCGATAATCGGGCCGACAACCATGGATGCAGCCATCAGTGAGGTAAGAATTCCAAGGGCTTCGCCTTTCATCAGGGGGTCGACGTGCCCGGTCACCTGGCTCGTGATAACGACGCGTTGCACTGATTGTGCTGTGGCAAACAGCGGGAGGGCGAGATAGAACAACGGAAGCACGTCCGAACCAAAGAAGATAAAACTCACCCCCAACATGATGGTCATAATAATTTCCAGGCGTGCTTCGGTAAAGTACCTGAGCCAGACGCGTCGCAGGAGGAGTGTCTGGTTCAGAGCAGCGAGAACGCCTGTTGAAGTGAAGATCAAGCCTGTGCTGAATGCATCGAAATTGTACGCATGCTTGCCGTACAAAGCGAAAATCGACTGTGCGGCGGAGATGGAAACCGCGAAAAACAGCCAGCTGGAAAAATATGGTCGGAGCTTCTTGTTGACGGCGGCTCGAGCCAGAGGAGCGAGGGGATTGAACGATATCCTGGCATGAGGATCGCGCCGGCGATGGGTTTCCGGGAGAAAGAAATACGCCAGCGTTGTGTTGAGCGCTGCAAGTCCGCCTGCGCACCAAAATGGAAACGCATGGGAAACGGTGCTGAGTAAGCCGCCGAGAAACGGTCCGATCATGAAGCCTACGCCGAAAGCAGCTCCAATCAAGCCGAGGTTTGCGGAGCGCTCCTTGTCGTCGCGCGCAAGATCGATGAGACAACCCTGAGCAACCGTAAAGTTTCCGGCGGCGGAGCCGTCAATGATTCTTCCAAGGAACAACAGGGGGATGCTGGTTGCGCTTGCGAAGACAAACCATCCGATTGCCGTACTGGTAATACTGGCGATAAGGACGGGTCGACGGCCGATCTTGTCTGAGAGTGCCCCAAGGAAGGGACTGCTGAGAAAAGCGAAAAAGGCAAACGAGGCGAACAAAAGCGTAATGACGAAGGGTGATGCGCCGAAGGATCCCACATAAAACGGAAGTATCGGGATGACGATCCCAAACCCGATGACATCGACAAACACAGTAAACAGAACGACAAGCTTCTCTCTTTGCATATCCTTATAACACAAAAAAGGCGATGGAAAATCCCGTTGATATTCCGCTAGAGGCAGATTTTTCCGAGAATCACCGGCTTTCGCGCTCCCGTCACGCCCGGTATATTTGCGGGATGTTCAGAGATTGTTTCATTTGCAAGAACAGCAAAGCAGACCGCCTCTTTCGCGTCTGAAGAAAATCCGGCAGACTCAACTCGCAGCACCGGAACGGGGCGAAAATAGTCACGCAACGCTTCCATCATGGCTCGGTTGTGTACACCACCGCCGCTGACGAGGATTTCATCGGGTTTCATTCGTGAGGCGATGAATCTATGGTATTGGTCAAACACCGTAAATGCTGTAAACTCCGTCGCCGTGGCAAGAAGATCCTGGCGATTCGATCTTCGCGCCAGCTTCTCCAGTCGTGGGAGAAAGGAAGCGCCGAAGAGTTCCCTCCCCGTGGATTTCGGAGGATGTTTGCCGAAGTACGGGTGGGACGCAAGCCGCAGCAACAATTCCGGCAGAAGATCTCCGCGCAACGCCGTATGTCCACCTCTGTCGAATTTCTTACCGTACCATCGGGACATCAGTGCATCGACAATCATGTTCCCCGGTCCGGTATCGAATGCCATGACGTCATGGATGGAACAGTTTTTCGGAAGAGCGGTAACATTTGCAATCCCGCCGATGTTAAGAAGTAACCGGTTCTTCTTCTTTGAACGAAACAGGAGGTAATCAAAATACGGAACGAGCGGCGCCCCCTGGCCGCCTGCAGCCATGTCCGCTGTACGGAAATCACCAACAGTGACGACACCGGTGAGTTGCGCAATCGTAGAAGGATCTCCGATCTGAAGCGTCGAGCGAACAAGCGTTCGAAAGGAACGCTTCTGAACAGGCAGGTGATGAATTGTCTGTCCGTGCGATCCGATCAGGTCTATGGACGATAGCAACATCCCTGCTTTGCGCGCTATTTTCTTTGCAGCGTCGGCGAAGAAATGCGCGACAAGCACGTTCAGTTCGCACAGAAGATCGACGCTCCCGCTTCCGGGCAAAGAATTATCGAGGAGAAGTTCGCGGAAACCCCTGGGGTACCTGTACGATCTAAACGCGAGTTGTTCCACCCGGGTTGAGGGACCGCTTCCCTTGACTCGAACCACAGCTGCGTCGATTCCATCTGCCGACGTTCCGGATATCAACCCGATAACAAGTTTAGATTTTTTCTTTTGGAGAACCGAGAAGTGTGACATAAGAGTCCGCAATTGTTGATTTTTGAAGAGAATTTTACTACTTCATCAGCATCACATGAAAGGAAGATTGTGAAGAAACCACCCGACCGGAGCATTCTGCTTGGTGCTCATATGTCCATTGCTGGCGGAGTTCATTGCGCAGTTGAGCGCGCCACATCGATCGGATGCACAACCATGCAAATGTTTGTGAAGAACAACAACCAATGGCGCGGGAAAGAACTGATGACGGAGGACATTGTAACCTACAAAAAGCTCCTCAGGGAATCAAGCATCGGCCCGGTCATCGTGCATGACGCATACCTCATTAATCTCTGTGCGACCAGCACGGACATCCTTCTAAAATCGCGTGAAGCTCTCAAGGATGAACTTGATCGATGCGAAATGCTCGGTGTCGAATACCTCAACTTCCACCCCGGATCTCACATGGGTGCCGGTGAAGGGGAAGGGATCCAGCGCATCGCGGAGTCGTTGAATCTCATCCACGAGCAAACTGCCGGCTATCGCGTCAAGAGTGTTCTTGAGACAACCGCGGGACAGGGAACGGCCATCGGGTACCGGTTTGAACACTTGCGCCAGATTATCGATCTCGTTGAACAGCGCGACCGGATGGCCGTGTGCGTGGATACGTGTCATATTTTCGCGGCAGGTTATGATCTGGCAACGGAAGCCGGCTATGCACAGACATTCCGAGAGTTCGATTCAGTGATTGGTCTTCCTCGCCTCGTTGCGTTTCACGTCAACGATGCAAAACGCGAGCGAGGTTCACGTATTGATCGGCATGAGCACATCGGAAAGGGGATGATCGGGAACGCAGGATTCAGAATGCTGATGAATGACGATCGCTTCAAAACCATCCCGAAGATTCTGGAAACACCCAAAGAGCCCGACATGAAGGAAGATGTAGAGAACATGAGAGCGCTGAGGCGATTGGTGAAGAAGTGACTCGGGGAAACTCCAATGTGAGCGTGCATTCCGCGACCACCGGGACTGCAGATGTGCACTTTTCATAGCGTTTTTCGGGTTTTTTCTTCGACCTTATTTGTGGAAGACTTGTAGTATCGGGCGATTTTGTCGACCTGCCGGGACGCGAATCGCGAAACTCTCCCCTCTCTCCACCGTCTAACCTAAGCAACTTGTCAGGGAAAAAAAAGTGCAAAAAGAACACCTGGCCCATTTCGAGAATTGCTTGTAAGGAGTGTACAATGAAGAAGAAGATTTATATCGTTGGAGCAGTCGTCGTGATACTTGCTGTCTGTGCGTACGTTCTGTTTGCCAAACGCGACAACCGCAAGTATGATTTCAGATTTGATAAGGTGACCAAGGGTGACCTGATGGTGTACGTCACCGCAACAGGCACCATCAATGCGGTTATTAGCGTTGATGTCGGAACACAGGTTTCCGGAATTGTCACAAAGCTGTTCGCCGATTTCAATTCAGTCGTGCGTGCGGGCGAAGTGATTGCCATGATTGACACGACATTCCTCTATCAATCGGTGAAGGATGCCGAAGCAAGTCTTGATCGATCGAAAGCGCAGTTTGCCGACAGCAAAAGAAATCTCGATCGGACATCTGAACTCTATAAAAAGGGACTCGAGTCGGAATTGAACTACTCTGCTTCACTTACCACATTCGAATCAAACCAGGCATCCCTGAAGCAATCGATGGCAGCCCTTGATCGCGCAAAGATCAATCTGGCATATGCCACCATCTATGCGCCGATCAACGGCGTTGTGACGGACAGAAAGGTGAACGTCGGTCAGACAGTCGCAGCGAGTTTTTCTTCTCCGACCCTCTTTACGATTGCCAATGATCTCAAACGCATGCAGGTTCAAACGACTGTTGATGAATCAGACGTCGGAAAGATGAGTATCGGTGAGGAGGCCACCTTCACGGTCGATGCGTATCCTGACGAGAAATTCACAGGGAAAGTATCGCAGATCAGGCTCGCTCCTCAATCAATCCAGAATGTGGTCAATTACATCGTCATCATTGATGTACAAAATGATCAACTGAAGCTCATGCCTGGTATGACTGCGAACGTCAAGGTGCTTGTAGCGAGCGCCACGGAAGTTTTGAAAGTCCCGAATATGGCGCTTCGCTTCCAACCGCCGACAGATATTATCGATACCACAGGAACCAGTGGCATGCGAGGTGGATTTGGCGGAAGGAGCGACATGGGCGGCGATAGCACAAGGACGGGACGCAACTTCGCAGGTGCGAGCGATAGTGCCGGGCGCGGTGGGTTCGGTCAAAACCGACAAGGCGGTGGACAGGGATCGGAAGGTGAGGGGGGGCGACCGCAGGGAGATATGATGGCACGATTCCAGGCGCTGAGAGATTCGATCCAAGCCGCACACAAAGGGAAGTTGAGTCAGGAAGAAATGAGAGCCGAAATCCAGAAGTTGTTTGCAAACAGGATGTCTCCGCGGAATCAAGCTACTGCGCCGACGGCGTCGAGGCAGGCGAGTTCGAGTGATGCAGCAAAGTTCGGGATTGTCTCCAAGTTCCCTGAATATCAAAAGAGCGCCTATGTCCCTTCTCACCAATCAGGAAGAGGAAGGGTGTGGATTTTGAAGGCGAGCGGTTTGCTGGAATCGATCTTTGTGAGGACGGGGCTCAACGATGGACGATTCACCGAAGTGACGACGATGAGACTGAATCCGGGAGATCAAATTGTGGTCGGTGCATCATCGGGCGACACTCCCGCTGGTCAGACGGCGAGCCCACTCACGGGTCAGGGTCAGCAACGGCCGATGGGAGGAGGCGGTTTCGGACGATGATCCACGAAATAACAACAACACCTGCCCAGAAGGATGGGGTGCTTATCCAGATCGAACACCTTACGAAGGTGTATCAACTGGGAGAAGTTGATGTGCATGCCTTACGGGGAGTTTCCGTGAATGTGTTGCGCGGAGAGTTTGTCGCCATCATGGGTGCCTCAGGCTCGGGAAAATCGACATTCATGAATATCCTGGGTTGTCTCGACAAGCCTTCGAAGGGAAATTACTTTCTTGAAGGCATCGATGTCAGCAAATTGACGCGAGATGAACTGGCAGCCATACGCAATCTGAAGATCGGATTCGTCTTTCAGGGGTTCAATCTGCTCTCGCGGACCTCGGCACTTGAAAACGTGGAGCTCCCGCTCTTCTATTGTTCCATATCAAATAAACTGAGGAAATCCAAAGGGATGGCCGCACTCGATCGCGTTGGCCTCGGGGACAGGGTTCACCACTACCCGAATCAGCTCTCCGGCGGACAACAGCAGCGCGTTGCCATCGCCCGGGCGCTCGTCAATGATCCCAGCATCATCCTCGCCGACGAGCCAACGGGAAATCTGGACAGTCGAACAAGCGTCGAGGTGATGGGAATTTTTCAAGAGCTGAACAACAACGGTATCACGGTGATTCTTGTGACGCACGAACCGGATGTTGCTCAGTTCGCGAAGCGGCATATTGTTTTCCGTGATGGAAAAATCAAGTCAGACAAATTCAACCTGAGTCCGAAAGTCGCGTCCGAAGTCCTGAAGGAACTGCCCATGATCGACGAGGAGGAGGCGGCATGAAGATCCTGAATATTCTCCTTTCGGCGTTTCGAGCATTGCTTCGAAACAAGATGCGATCCTTTCTCACCATGTTGGGTATCATTATCGGCGTGGGAGCTGTCATCACCATGCTTGCGATCGGGCAGGGGGCCGAATTCTCCGTGAAGCAGCAGATTGCTGCCCTGGGGACGAATGTTCTCATGGTTTTCCCGGGAGCCCAGCAACAGGCGGGTGTACGCACGGCGGCAGGTTCTGCGGTCACATTGACAGAAGACGATGCTCTGGCGATTATTCGAGAATGTCCGGCGGTGCGCTACCTCTCCCCCGGCTCTAATGCCGGAGGCCAGGTGATTGCAGGTAATCTGAACTGGTCCACCGGTATTCAAGGTGTCGGCTCTGATTATCTGGAGATTCGTCAGTGGCCCGTCGAGTACGGCGAGTTCTTCACAGATCAGGATGTGAAAGCTGCGGCAAAAGTCTGCGTGCTTGGAAGAACGGTTGCCGACAACCTGTTTCCTGAAACGAGCGCGGTCGATCAGACCGTCCGGATACGTAACGTTCCATTTAAAGTGGTCGGCGTTCTGACAAAGAAGGGTCAGAACACCAACGGTCAGGATCAGGATGATCTGATTATCGCGCCCTACACGACCGTGATCAGAAGGCTCACGCACTGGCCCAACCTTCGATCGATTATTATGTCCGCGACAAGCATGAATGATATGACAACCGCTCAGAAGCAGGTGAGCGAAGTCCTGCGAATGAGACACAAGATACAGCCATACGATGCGGATGATTTCACGGTTCGCAACCAAACCGATCTGGCAGCAACTGCAACAGCGACCACAGACGTTCTCACGATCCTTCTCGCGAGCATTGCGTCGGTGTCGCTGCTCGTCGGCGGTATCGGGATTATGAACATCATGCTGGTTTCGGTGACGGAGCGAACGCGCGAAATCGGCATCAGGATGTCGATCGGTGCCCGGTCAAGAGACATTCTGACCCAATTCCTCATCGAGGCGCTGGTGCTCAGTCTTCTCGGTGGCATCACCGGTATTATTCTCGGGACCGTCGGATCCTCGGTCATCTCTTCGATCGCGAAGTGGCCTACGATCATTACGCCGTTTTCAGTGGTTTTGTCATTCGGGTTTTCCATTGCCATTGGAATTTTCTTCGGATTTTATCCGGCGAGAAAAGCAGCGATGCTCAATCCAATTGACGCGTTGCGGTACGAATAGCGAAAGGAACGAGCCGCGCGGGAACGTGCGGTGGGAGCATTGCTTGCGATGCGCGGCTCAACTTCCTCTACGAGTTTCAGCCTCCACCGGTTGGTGGAGCATTCGATGAGCATGCAGCGCTTGTGCACTTCACACTCCGGTGCCGGTGCTGCTTATGTCGCGGCAGACTGTCTCCTTCCCTGGCATCTGCCGCGATTCCTTTTCTCCGCCTCCCCATAGAAATCTTCAGAAGCTGAGTCGATCTCAAAATCGTCAGCGGTTGCTTGACATCCGCTGAGTCCTATCGTACATTTCGCTTTGAGGCCATCCCATGCAAGAAGCGAAACCACTGAAAGATCTGCTGGCGCACAACACCCGCATCGGGGAGTTGTTTAACCGCATGCCCGACGATTGGGTGCTGTGCTATTCCTGTGGCCACCGGTGTAAAATTCCCCCGGGCCGAGACGGCATCTGCAAAATCCGTTTTAACCGTGCTGGAAAACTCTATGTGCCTTGGGGCTACGCGGCTGGGGTGGCGCTCGACCCTATCGAGAAAAAGCCGTTCTTTCATGCGTACCCGGGCGCAAAAGCATTGAGCTTCGGAATGCTCGGGTGCGATTATCACTGCGAGTATTGTCAGAACTGGATCACTTCACAGGTGCTGAGAGATCCTGAAGCCACTTCCGGCATTCAACCGATGACACCGGAAGAATTTGTCGACGCAGCATTGCGCTCGAAAGCGAAGGTTGTTACGAGCACATACAACGAGCCGCTGATTACGAGCGAATGGGCGGTCGAGATCTTCAAGCTCGCCAAACGGGTCGGAGTGGTGACGTCGTATGTCTCGAATGGCAACGGAACGCCGGAAGTGCTGGAATACCTCCGGCCATGGGTCGATCTCTTCAAGGTAGATCTCAAGGGATTCAGCCAGAAGTCATACTCTCAGCTCGGCGGTGTTCTTCAGAACGTTCTCAACACAATTCAAACCTTGCATCAGAAAGGTTTCTGGGTCGAGGTGGTTACGCTCGTGGTGCCCGGGTTCAATGACTCAGACGGAGAGTTGAACGAGATCGCGCGGTTCATCGCGTCCGTGTCACCCGACATTCCGTGGCATGTCACCGCATTCCATCAAGATTACCGAATGACCAATCCCGCGAACACGCCTGTGAATACTCTTCTTCGGGCGCGAGAAATTGGAATGAGCTCCGGCCTTCACTATGTCTATTCAGGCAATCGACCCGGCGAAGTCGGCGATACGGAAAACACCTTCTGCCCATCGTGCCACACCACACTCATCGAGCGCCAGGGATTTCGTGTCCTCAGCAACAAGCTCAAGAAGGGGGAGTGCTTCAATTGCGGAACGAAGATTGCAGGGAGATGGGGGTAGTTCACACATTGAATCCGCAATGACGCTGGAAATCACCAGCAAAAGTCCAAGTTCATTTTTCGGTGGAGGTTCTTCCGCTTTCACTGTACCATTCTGCCGTCAAACCTAACCCATTGTACCAAGGAGAATGATGATGACTCTGCCTTCATCGAAAGAAATGGAACGCGCCTACAAACATCGTGATACATCATACGACGGTGTCTTCTTTCTGGCCGTTCGCACCACCGGGGTTTTCTGTCGCCCATCGTGTCCTGCCCGCAAGCCGCTGAGCTTCAACGTCGAGTATTTTTCATCACCCCGCGAAGCGATGTTTGCAGGCTATCGCCCCTGCAAACGATGTCGTCCCATGGAAACAAGCGGGAAGCCGCCCGGGTGGGTGAGTGCGCTCTTCTCAGCCATCGAGAAGAACCCGTCAGCACGCTATTCCGACGCCACCCTTCGTTCAATCGACATTGAACCGGCGCGCGCACGACGGTTCTTTCTCAAGAATTATGGAATGACATTTCAAGCGTATTGCAGGGCTCGCCGTCTGGGAAAATCGTTCGAGCAGATTCGACTGGGAGCCAACCTCGACGATGTCGCCCTGGGTTATGGTTACAATTCCCACAGCGGATTTCGGGATGCTTTCGCGAAAACTTTCGGCGCTGCACCCGGCAAAAGTAGAGAAGCCGACTGCATCGTCACGGCGTGGGTGGAAAGCCCGTTTGGTCCGCTCCTTGTCGCCGCCGACTCGAAGGGCGTTTGCCTGCTCGAGTTCACAGATCGCCGAAGGCTCGAATTGCAATTCACGCGTTTGAGGAAGTACTTCCAGTGTTCTATTGTTCCCGGAGAAAACAAGCACATCGCGCAACTGAAAAGTGAACTCGCAGAATATTTTGCGGGAAAGAGAAGACAATTCTCTGTCAAATTGTTCTATCCGGGAACACCCTTTGAGCAAAAAGTGTGGAATGTTCTGCTGTCGATTCCGTATGGCTCGACTGTTTCGTACGAAGACATTGCGAAGACGATCGGCTCCCCGGGGGCGAGCCGTGCAGTCGGCCGTGCGAACGGGTTCAACCGCATCAGCATCGTTATTCCCTGCCACCGCGTGATCAACAAGAATGGACAACTGGGAGGGTACGGCGGTGGTTTGTGGAGAAAGAAGATGCTGCTCTCGTTGGAAGGGGAAAACAAATGAACCCAGGCGTTCCTCGTTGTGCTACCATCGCAGACCTCTCCGGCAACGTTCAACATCCGGTGTCACCGTGAAATCAATGCTGTTGGAAAAGATCGGCACACTGCAAGAGAACAGCGAACCGCTGCGATTCTCTGAGATTGACGATCCCCTGCCAGTCGAAAACGAGATCCTGATTCGTGTTTCAGCATGTGGCGTTTGCCACACAGAACTGGATGAAATCGAGGGGCGGACAGCACCGGCGTGCCTTCCCATAGTTCTTGGACATCAGGTTGTGGGAACGATCGTTGCCCTCGGGAAGAATGCCCGTCGATTCAGGCTTGGTGAGCGGGTTGGCGTCGCATGGATCTTCGCCGCGTGCGGACTGTGCAAGTTCTGCAAGGCTGGAAATGAAAACCTCTGCACAGAGTTCAAAGCGACCGGCCGGGATGTCAACGGCGGATATGCCGAACTGATGACCGCGCATCAAGATTTTGTCTACTCTCTGCCTGAAGGTTTTACCGATGCAGAAGCAGCTCCACTTCTCTGCGCCGGCGCCATCGGCTATCGGTCCCTGCGCCTCTCAGGTATCGCCGATGGGCAAAACCTTGGCCTGACCGGCTTCGGCGCGTCTGCACACCTTGTTTTGAAAATGGTGAGGCATCGCTATCCTCGCGTGAAGGTTTTTGTCTTTGCCCGGAGTGAGCGGGAACGAGAATTCGCGAAAGAGCTTGGCGCTGTTTGGGCAGGCGATACAACAACCGCGTCGCCTCAGAAACTCGATGCGATTATTGATACGACGCCGGCGTGGACGCCGATCGTGGAGGCATTGAAGAACCTCGAGCCGGGTGGTCGGCTCATTATCAACGCGATTCGAAAAGAAGAGAGAGACAAAGATGTTCTCGTCGGCCTCAGCTATCCAACTCATCTCTGGCTGGAAAAAGAAATCAAAAGTGTCGCAAACGTTGCGAGAGCTGACGTCAGTGGCTTTCTTCGACTAGCAGCGGAGATGCGGATCAAACCGGAAGTAGAGGAATATCCATTGAACGACGCCAACAGGGCGCTTCTCGAACTCAAGGCAGCGAAGATTCGCGGGGCCAAAGTGCTCCGGATGTGATCAGGTCATCGAGTTTCTTTCTGCGTTTGTCGGACAACCCCGCCTCAAATCCCGTGATTCTTTCCAGAGAAAAGAGTATTTTTCTTCATCTCAATCATGTTTCATCACATCCAATCCAACTGTTTCGTGCGACCTTCCTGTTTTTCATTCGTTTTCATCCTTGCTTTGCTCCAGGCGGGTTGCTCCGGTCCGCCGCAAACGACCAGAGATTCTTCGGGGGGTGTCCCTCTTCAGCCAAAACTTGCTTCAACCGTCAGAGTTGCGGCTCTCGACCTTTTCAATTTTAAACGCCGCCTCGAGAAGAAGGACATTGAACGATTTGCCGAGGTCATTAAAAAGGAACAAATCGAAGTTCTGGCGATACAAGGGATCTCGCGATATCCCAACGTGAAGACCCGTATCGACTTTGTGGAGGAATTTCCGGCCCGCGCTGACATGCGTCGTGCGTTTGGAGAGACCATTGATATGTCGGGGCAGCAACGTATCAACGCGGTGTTCAGCATCTATCCAATTCAATGGAGCAACAAGAAGGAGTTTGACGTGCCGTCTGCATTTTATGAGTCGGCTCTTCAGGTTTCGATCGACGCGGGAATCAGAGATGTCATCATTGTAAGCACGAGGTTGCCGGAGAAGGCATCCGCGAAAGATCTTGGTGCATGCGTTCAAATGATTGCAGCCCTCCAGACGAAAATGGACAAGCCTTTCATTGTTGCCGGCAATCTCCCCATTCTCAGTAAAGTGAAAGCTCCGGAGTCGTTCACCGACATACAATCCACCCTTTCGGCAGATGCCGGAAAAACGGTGACTTCACGGGTCTGGTACGCACAGGGAGATCTTTTTAAGCCGCTGAGTGCCAGAGCGGTGAAAACAGATCTTGGTACTATGACCGTCATAGAATTTGGGCTGTATCAACCAATTCTTCCTCAATGAGGTGCCTATGTGGAATTTTTCTGAAACAATGCTCGAGATTGTCCTTCGGACAGCGATTGTCTATGCGGTGATTTTGATCGGCATCCGGTTGGCCGGAAAGCGGGAGGTCGGCCAGATGACACCGTTTGACCTGGCACTGCTCCTGCTGATATCGAACGCTGTTCAGAACGCGATGACGGGTCCGGACACCTCCGTGACCGGCGGAATTGTCGCGGCCGGCACCCTCTTGATCATCAATGCGGCGGTGACGCAACTTGTCTGGAAGAACCAAAAAGCGCGAAAGGTCATTGAAGGTTCACCAACCATCCTCATTCGTCACGGAAAAATGCTCGAGAAGAATTTGGAAAAAGAGAGAGTGACTGCGGAATCGTTGATCCAGGCCCTGCGTGAGCACGGGATTGCTGCCATCTCCGATGTCAGCATCGCTGTTCTTGAGATTGACGGATCCATCAGTTGTCTCAAAAATGACGAACTTCCTTCGGCGGATCGCCCGCACCGCCATATGCGCTTCTTGTCAAAAAGGAATTCGTGATTTCTCTTGAGCTGATCGAGAGAGTGACAAATCGGATCTCTTTCACACTTCCTCCGGAATTTCAGAAGGATGCACCACGGCTCAGGTTTGAGGCGAAGGAACTCCCTGGCGGGGCAAGTGTTCATCAGTGGAGGACCATGGTAGAGCTTGTAACCATTCAAAATCTTTGAGGAGGGTGATATGAAGTCGTTGAAGTTGAAAATGGCCACAACGATCGCTGCCAAACCGGACGCCGTATTTGCAGCCCTGACAGACGCAAAAGAGATTGGTCAGTGGAGCGGCCAAAAGGGTAAAGTTGCGTCGAAAATCGGCGGTGCATTTGAAATGTTTGATGGGTGGGTAAAAGGAAAGGTGCTGGAATACAAGCCGGGCAAATCCCTGGCGTACACATGGCATACTGAGGATTGGACAGCGGACACGGCAGATTCGGTCGTGCGCTACACATTTGCCCCCGTACAGGATGGGACGAGAATCGTTCTCGAACACTCGAATTTCCCCAGCGAAAGTGAAATGAAAAGTCACAAGGGCGGATGGAAAGAACATGTCTTCGATCCGCTGAAAGATCACTTCTCCAAATAGCAGTCACGCTAAAGGATCATGTCTATGAAGCGAACCGCACTCTTCTGGATTGTTGCTGTCGCCATCACGCTGGTTTCACTTGTCTATCAACGAGTGACCGGTCCGACGTACGCGGTATCGGGCAGCGCACAACTGAACGGCAAATCGATTGCTTACACGTTGAAACGAAGTTACGACGGCCCAGACAACGCTCCGGTGCAGGTGAAAACAGACGATCAATCGATCACGGGCACACTGTTCTGGAAGCGCTACAAAACGGACGAGCCATGGACACAAGTTCCTCTGACGTTTGCGGACGGAACGCTGAAGGGTCAACTGCCCCATCAGCCTGTGGCGGGAAAATTGATGTACAGAGTAGAACTCCAGCAGGGAGATCAGCATGCGAACGTGCCGGGAAACGAGCCGATCATTATTCGGTTCCGCAATCCGGTGCCGATTTGGGTTATCATTCCGCACGTCCTCGCCATGTTCGGAGCATTTCTCTTCTCGGCACGTGCGGGGTTGGAATTTTTCAACAAGGAACCAAAATTCAGAAACTTCATCTACGCAACACTTGGATGTCTGGTGCTCGGCGGCTTCATCCTCGGCCCGCTGATGCAGCACTATTCATTCAACCTTTGGTGGACCGGCTGGCCATTCGGAACCGATCTGACAGACAACAAGACGGCCTTCGCCTTTCTTGCCTGGGTCGTTGCAGCCATTGCACTCGGCAGGGCGAAGAATCCCAGATACTGGGCTCTCGGAGCTTCGATACTCATGATTGTCGTTTATCTCATCCCGCACAGTATTCTCGGCTCTGAATACGACTACAAGAAAACGGAGAAGGAAGGCGTCAAGACCGAAATTCCTCGATAGAAGACAGTTCTCCTGAATTGCCAGCGCGGGAAAGACAAAATGAAAGCACTCGAATGGTGAAGAAACAATCTCATTTCGCGATCATCAGCGATGAGAAAGTTCGGGAAAAAACAGGCAAGAGTTGGAAACAATGGTTCAAAATTTTGGATGATCTGGATCTCGCAACGAACGGTCACCGATTCGCGGCTATGATGATCTATCATAAGTACACATTGACGCCATGGTGGTGTCAAGCCGTGACAATTCGGTATGAGTGGGAACGAGGATTTCATACCGTGAAAAATCAACGCACGGTGAGGCCCAAGCATCCACTTTTCAAAAATTCGCCGAAGAAGAAAGCAACATGACCCGGCATCTGGAGTTTCCTTGAACAGATTTTCTTCGCTTGCCAGTAACATCCTCATTGCTCTTCTCCTCAGTCTCAGCGGCTGCAATTCCTACGTGCAGCGCATCGTCACGCAGTCGCTTGGCAGAATTGGCGAGTCCGTCCCCGCCCCGCCGCATATGATCACAACCCCGATTTTGCAGAATCCCACACTGGCTGTGTCATGGGTCGGACACGCCACGGTACTCATTCAGATTCACAACAAGATCATCATCACGGACCCCTTCCTCACGAACACGATGGGGTTTGTGGCGAAGAGATTTGTCAAAGCGGGGCTCGACCCGACTCTTCTCACGAGACTTGATGCCACGCTCATTTCGCACATTCATTTTGATCACTTCGACTACGGCAGTCTTGATATGCTGCCCAAGAACGGCATCCTTGCCGTTCCTGAAGGAGCGGCGGAATACACGCCGGATTTCGGATTCAAAGAGGTCTATGAAATGAAACCGTGGCAGGTTGTTGAAAGGGAGGGCCTCCGCATTACGGCTGTTCCTGCGCAGCACTTCACAGGACGGTACGGTATCGATGCAGCATGGCTGGGAAGTCTGGGATATACCGGATACGTCATAGAGTTTGAGGGAGTCACTGTCTTTTTCGCAGGAGACACGGGATACAACCCGGAGATCTTCAAGGAAATCGGAAAACGATTCAAGGTTGATCTTGCGATTGTTCCGATCGCTCCCGGTTCCTCGGGTGGCCTGGGTTCGCGCATTCACGCGAATCCCGCGGGAGCACTCATGATTTACAAAGATATTGGTGCAACATACATGATGCCCATGCACTTCGGGACGCTGTTTTATGGAGCTGATGCAAACCCGAACGAGCCGATTAACCGATTACGGGAGCTTGCAGCAAAAGAGGGACTCACAGATAAAATTGTTGGGTTGGAGATCGGCGAGCAGCGGATCCTCTATTGAAACCAGAAGCCATCTCGAAAATCCCAGCGAACAATGAGTTCGGGCAGGTGTGACAGTTGAGAAGCGTTTCACTGAGAGACACAGAGTGAGCACCGAGTTACACACATATATCTTCTCTGTGGCACTCTGTGATTCTCCGTGGAACTCTGTGTAATTGCAAAAGATTCACACAGGGTGAGTCTTTTTCTCTGTCTTTGAGATAGGTTCTAGGGATTGCAATTCGCCGGACTTTGAAGAGGAGCCAAACATCAATCAAGAGGGACAGCCTCATGACAAAACAAGAAGTTGCAAGTCTTTCGTTCAGATTCGCTTCTCTCTATGCCCTTGTTCAGAGCGTGGAGATGCTCTCGTATACTGGATACTATATCGGAGCTTCAGCGTATGGAGATACGGGAAACATGCTGGTGAGGCTCGCAACCGTTCTCCTCGGGACTTTCTTTCTGGCGGGATTGAGCTGGTACCTTTGGGTCCATGCGGGCCGTCTGAGTAAGACGCTCTTTCAAACGGTAGGCACAGGAGATGACGCTTCACATACTTCGCCAATGGAGATACAAGAGGTTGCTTACCGGATCCTTGGATTGTATATGTTCTTCCAGGCGTTTTCCAGACTCTCCTCTGTTCTTGGTTCGATTGTTGTGCGTTCGAACACGTATCAATCACGTATCCCAATCCCGCCCGAAACCTGGGTGAGCGTGGCGACAATGACCTTTCAATTCGCGCTGAGCGTGTGGTTGATTCTGGGTGCACCGAAATTGGATGAAGTCTTAAGAATTATCCGCCGCGAGAAGGATGACATTGAAGATGAACCACAAGACTGAGTCAGGAAGTGACAACAACGCCCGCCGGATTCGTACCTGGTGGGCGCTGTCTTTCCTGCAGAGTCGAAGATGTTCAAACTGAGGGCTGTATCATTTCTTTTCCGGTATGGTTCGAGCCCACTCCCACCCAAGAAGAGCTTTCTTCCGTTCTGGTCCCCAATGGTAATTCCCGATAATGCCCGCCCTCCTGATGACCCGGTGACAAGGGATAATGTAGGCAACAGGATTCTTACCGACGGCATTGCCGATAGCTCGCGAAGCTTTCGGGCTGCCGATTGCGCGAGCGAGATCTTCGTACGACACAACACTTCCCTCCGGAATTCTCATTAAGGCCTCCCACACTTTGATCTGGAAGTTTGTGCCTTTGAGAAGAAGTTGCAGGGGCGTGTGCTGCTTCTTCGATGGAGTGGAAAAGAGTCTATCGATGAATGGTTGCGTCATGCCGGGTGCTTCGCGCAGCGTCGCGCCGGTCCATCGATCACGCAATTCCTTCAAGACCTGTGTTCGCGTTCCCTGGGCAACGAATGAGAGCCCGCAAATTCCGCGGTCGGTGACTGCCAGAAGACATTCCCCGAACAGGGTCGCGTGAAATCCGTAGTGAATCATCAGCCCCTCACCCGATTGCTTGAATTCCCCCGGAGTCATTGCTTCAATCGTGACGAAGAGGTCGTGCAGCCGGCCCGGGCTGGAAAGGCCGGCGTCGAACGTCGCGTCGAGGACAGAGCGCGACTTCTTGAGCGCATCTTTCGCATGTTCCAGCGTGAGGTATTGGAGGAATCTCTTCGGACTGATCCCTGCCCACCGTGTGAAGAGGCGTTGAAAGTGGTATTCGCTCAAATGAACACTTCGGGCGACCTCCTGCAAATCCGGTTGCCGGGTGTAGTTGGACTGCAGGAAGGATATCGCTTTTTCAACGCGCAGATAGTCGAGTGATTGTTGCTTCGAATCGGTATGACTCATGTGTCCTTTTCTCCTATCGTAATACAACAAGGATAGGGGATTGTTCAAGAAACCTCCACCCGCTTCTTGCGATAATGATCAGAGGGTGCCGAAAGATCCATCTTCCTCATGACGCTGGGGCCGCCGAAGTTTGGTTTCCAGCCCGGCTTTTACCATCGGCCATTCTGCGTCAATAATGCTGTAATAGATCGTATGTCGAACACGGCCGGTGTAAGTTATGACGTGATTCCGAAGGACGCCCTCTTCCTTCGCGCCGATGCGGAGAATCGCCGCGCGGGAACGCTGGTTCAGCGAATCGGTCTTGAACTCGACTCTCATGCAGCCGAGAACCTCGAATGCATGCTTCAACATCAGGCACTTTGTTTCCGTATTGATTGAAGTTTGTTGCCAGGGACGCGCTATCCAAGTCCAGCCAATTTCGACGCGTCGATGATTTCTTTCGATACTTCCAAATCGAGTGCTGCCGATGGCCTTTCCCGATGAGCGTTCGACGATTGCGAACGGCAGGGCCGTCCCGTCCCTTTGCATCTGAAGAGCTAGCTCGACATACATGCGCATGTCATGGGGAGTCCTGACGATGGTCGGGGTCCATTGCCAGAGGTCGGGATCGAGGCCTCCATCACAAAGCTGATCAACATGTTCCAGGGAAAGCGGTTCCAGTCGAACGTGAATTCCCTCGAGCACGAGCGGTTCAATGTTCATGACGTTGGACACAGGGGTTCTCACGCTTTCGCTTTGGGCTTTGTCGGTTTGAACAATCCTGCCGCCTTTGCACCAAGCAGACCGGCTTTGACAGAGCGTTCGTCAGCGAAGGAAAGATTGCGGATCATTGCCGGAGTCAACGGCCTGAACTTTTGGATTTCATCGAGCCTCTCGCCGATGGCATCCAGGCTGTCATCGTTTATTTCCCACTGAAGCCTGTCAAATTCTTTCAGATTGAGCGGGCGCGTGTAGGCACGCATCGTCTTCTCGCCGATTGCATTAAAGAATACTTCGAAATAGGAAATAATTAACTCGCGCACTGTGCGATGGATGGGTTCACGGAACCGCAGGCCGGTGTAATTTGATTTCGCCACGGCGCCCCAATGTCCTTTCACTTTGTAGAGGGCAAGGATGTGGTCATCATCGTTGTCGTTTGGGATGATATCAAGGATCAAGGGGGGATGTCCGATTCGCTTGAGCATTGCGGCTGCGAAAACAGCGCCGTCGAAACAATGACCTTTCATGTCACGAAGAACCGTGAGCGGACATCGGTAACGCACCTCTTCGCTGTATTCGATCCCATCGAGAAACGCCTGTATCTTCACGGGACTGGTAAGGCCGGCGATGCGCCGAGCTTCCGATTTTGTCAAACAGGTTTCAAGCTGGTCCGTGTGCATTCTTGGATTCATGAGGTTTCCGTTGAGAAGGCATCCTTCACCATGGATCTTTCAGAGATGAAGGACGACTTGCTCTGTCTACTTGGTGAAAACTATCTTTTTCGTCTCGACAAAATTCCAATCCGCGATCTCAATTGATGGAGGGACGCGCTCTGTCGCGTCCGTGATGTTGCCGCTTTCTTTACGAAAGAAAGCGGCTGAAAGAAACATGTCCCGAAATTTAGCGCCCGTGGATAGCATCCACCACACAAGCCGAAATTTCGGGACCGGCAAAGATTTCGTGTGGCATCAAGAAAGGACGCGTTGAATTAGATCCATCGGATCGACAGAAAGCGTTGATTCTCAGGATGACAACTGGGAAGCGTTGTCATTTGGCGAAAACCATTTTCTTCGTTTCAACGAAGTTTCCTGCTTGGAGACGGTAGAAGTACACACCACTTGGCAGTTTCGATGCGTCCCATGTAACCCTGTAGATGCCAGCCTGTCGCTCCTCGTTCACCAGAGATGCAAGTTCGCGTCCGAGTAGATCGAAGACCTTCAGCGAGACAAACGATTTCTGAGGAACCTGGAACTGAAGCGTTGTGCTGGGATTGAACGGATTCGGATAGTTCTGCGCCAATTGATATCTCGCCGGAGTTGCGGCATTGTCGCCAATCCCTACCGTCTTTGCGATCGTCTGCCAACGGGCTTTTGCGGCGTCGGCATTTTGTCGAATGTTTGCCAGAGAACTGTCACCGGCAACGAGAGCGAACGCAATCACTTTCGTAAAACCTGGTCCGAGAGTGTAGGGCCCGGAAGAGATGACCTGATGAATGTCGGTGGGACCGGCTTGCGTTTTCTTGAAGCCTCCGCTGATCCAATCCCATTTCGATGGTCGGGTCAAATCGGTCGAATCACGGACAAGCGAACGGAACCCTGCTGCACCGTCCAGAGCGACAACACCGAGGTATTCTCTGCGAGTCAAAGCCCCAGATCCGGAATCATAGCAGTATCCCAGACTTCTTGAGGCATCGTACGATGAAATGTCGGATTCGTAATTGCCGACGTCCCAATCAAGAAACAGGCCTGCGTACAAATTTGTGAGGGCATTCCTCGTATTGTTCTTAAGATTGTACTGGAGGATAATGTACTTTGAATCAGCGGGATTGGAAAATGCATACGAGTGCATCGTGATGAGCAAACCAATCTTGTTCACAAGCACTAGGCTGTCATCGAATGCTGTAAGGCCGTCCTGATCTGAAACTAGGTTTGGGCCGAGTGTGTAGAAACCTTTCGACGCGAAATCGGCATCTTGTGTATTAGCATTCTGGTCATTGCGAACAACATCCTCGAGCTGCGTGGGAGACGTCCCAACAATGAGGCCGCCCTCGAACAAGAAGTTTTGATCATTGAAAGTAAACCCGTTCCCCTGAAGATTATCCGGAAAATCGTAGAAGCCAATCCGGCCATTGTTGGTCAGTGTGACCTGCAGCGCATTGATGTTGTGCGTGGCATAGGTCGGATTGACAAGGAACTTGATATACTGAATGTCGGTGAACGCTCCATCGGTGTACGTCAGCTTCAGGCGCGCTGTGTAGCTTGGGGGAACCGCCTGCTGGACATACACGCGGAACGGAACGGCATTGTTGCTCACGCTATCGAGAGTTCCAAGAGAGCCAATGGACGAGGTGCCCCGACCCGGAATCACGCTGATGTACCTGGTATCTGTGCTTGTAATCTGCACCGTCGCTCCTGAGGAGGTGGGTGCGAGGTAGTTTTTGAACGAGCAGACGACGTTCAGTGTTTCTGCTTTCTCGGCGACGCCGTTTCCATTGCCGCCGGGGAAATCGTTGAGTGCGAACGACTGCAAACGAACGGACGGAACAGGAGGATCTTGTAGCGCGCGAAACGCATTGACTCGTCCACGTCCCAGTTTTCCGGCGTAGGTTGAGTTCAAGAGGTCGATATTGTCGCATGTCACGCGAACGCGTTCACCCACTTGCAAACCCGTGTAGCTGGGAAATTTTGATTTTACGAGAGCGGCAACCCCCGCGGCCAGAGGGGTTGCCATGGAAGTGCCACTCAGATATGCATACGATTGTGGATAGATGGTGCTGAGGATGCCTTCGCCCGGAGCACAGACATCAATATTGTCTCCATAGTTGGAAAAAGATGATTTCAGGTCTCCCTGACCGGTCGACGCTACGCTGAGGACGCCTCGATAAGAGGCCGGAGATTGAAACGCGTCCGAGTTATCATTGCCGGCGGCCGCGACAACCAATGAACCGCGTTGGGTCGCAAAGTCCACCATGTCCTGCTCGGCCTGAGCTCCGCCGTACCCGCCCCAACTGCAGCTAATGATTTGTGCCTTCATCATTGCTGCATAGACAATTCCCTGGTATCCGGCGAGGATATATGCGCTACCATTATCGCGCACATCATCGTCTGCCGAAACTTTCACGGGGAGAATTCTGCACTTCGGGGCGATCGAAGCAACTCCAATATGATTGTTCGTAACGGCAGCAGCTATCCCAGCAACGTGTGTGCCATGATCGTTATTAGTTCCTTTTGGTGACGGATCATTATCTCCTTTTGTTGTCGCCGGATCGAACGTCACATAGGTCGCTCCAACAAGGTCCCAACCATGCCAATCATCCACATATCCATTACCGTCATCGTCGACAAGGTTGGAGCGCTTGTCGAGAGTAGAGGCATCAATGCCTGTTTCGCCATGATTGATATAGATGTTGTCGGCCAAATCCGGGTGAGTCCATTCCACGCCGCTGTCGACGATGGCGATCACAACTGTTGAGTCACCCTGAGTAATGTCCCACGCCTCCGGCGCGTGCACCTGCGGGAGAGCCCATTGAGAACCGAAGAGCAGGTCATTCGGCGTGCTCATGCTTTTGTGAGTTGTGTTGATGAACCATGGCTCGGCGTACTGGACTTCAGGGAAAGCGGAAAGCTCGTTCGCGATGGTGAGTGGGTCGTTGGGAGAAGAGAATGTAACGACGTACATGAGAGTAAGGTCAACATCACCTGCTTTTTGAGGCGTCGTCAGGGTTGGAAACATCTGTGCCTTTGTGACACCGAGGGCTCGCGAGAGAACACGGTCAATTGACTCGATGCCGAACGTCGATTTCGAAAGCGACATCGTCGTCTGCGGCATCAGCTTCACGATAATGTGACCGGGGAGATACTGACTATTCGAAGTATTCTTCAGCACGGTTCCTGAAACACCGTCAAGAGGGAGATGTTTGACGATCTGACGGCTCGGTTTTGTCCCCCCAAAGACACTGCAAGACAACACCAAACACAGTAGAAATACGTTTCGACCGATATATCGCATGATCCTCCCGATGAAGTGTTCCCTTTACAACACCGTCCGAAGGTGCCGCGTTTCGCGGATCTTCGTAAAGAAATGTAGGCACAAAGGGAAAGGGATGCAAGAGAAGATGAGAACCTAACGCGTTGTCGTCATGCTGTTTATGGTGAGTGCACGTGCCCAGAGCGGAGCTTCCCGGGGATCTCGGCGGATGATATGAGGAGCATGAGGAAGACTGTTCCCGCGAAGAAGTCGAAGCAAACAGCACGCGAGTTCGGGCGTATCTGTCACGTCCTAAAAGGACCTTACACTTTTAGGTTCGGGCTTGAGGGCTCACAGGATTTAGCTGTGGGCCCTTTTTTGTTTTTCTTTTCCAGTTTTTCGGATACAGACTGGTCGTCGTGTGCG
>Ga0182021_10000017_pt1 | contig 145605 bp, 146 predicted proteins | sample 612E3MmetaG_FD_120493 | JGI IMG/M metagenome (GOLD analysis project Ga0182021, IMG submission 120493) | Permafrost microbial communities from Stordalen Mire, Sweden - 612E3M metaG (Illumina Assembly) | ecosystem: Environmental > Terrestrial > Soil > Wetlands > Permafrost | place: Sweden... | reverse complement strand
GCCTTACTTATCAGCAGACAACTCCTGCAAAATGGTATGATATGGAAAGAGATATAGTTATAAATAAGATCCTGAAAACCGGCTATTCCGATATCTATGAAAAAGAGTATATTAAAAAAGATGATACGGTGTTCCCTGTCTCTATAAGAGTATGGGCTATTAAGGATGAAGCAGGTAATATTACCGGAATGTGGGGCATTATAAGAGACATCACCGAGCACAAGCAGATCGAGCAGACATTGCGTTTGAGCATGGAACGGCTCCAGTTGGCACTTGATGCAGCGAACTCAGGCATCTGGGAATGGGATCTGCGAACCAACGCGAATATCTGGTCAGAAGAGTTGTGGAAACTTTATGGCTTGGAGCCTCATTGCTATGAACCTACCTATAAAGCGTGGCTGCAGACGATTCATCCCGATGATCGGGCAAAGACTGAGCAAGTGGTTCTGGAGTCAGCACGGAAGGGACGTGAACTAAATACAGAATGGCGGGCGCTCATTCCGGATGGTGAGGAGCGCTGGTTAATGTCCCGGGGACGACCCCTGCGTGACGCTAACGGACAGGTAGAACGCTTTATCGGGGTTGTCATGGACATCACCGAGCGCAAGAAGATAGAGGCAATTCTGAGAAAGCATTTATCAGAGCTTGAGTACGCCAACAAGGAACTTGAAAGCTTCAGCTACTCGGTCTCCCACGACCTGCGGGCGCCGCTTCGCGCCATAGACGGGTATGCGCGCCTTATCCTCAAAAAGCAGGGGGATAAGTTTGACCAAGACACGCTTGATAAATTTAACGTGATCAGATCGAGCACGCACCAGATGGGACAGCTCATCGACGACCTCTTGAGATTTTCGCGCCTGGGGAGGAAGCACATGTCCCCCACGCACTTGGACATGGATATCGTTGTGAAAGATGCATGGAAAGAAGTGCAGGCGAGTGACCCGGAGAGGAAAATAAAACCGACAATAGAGAGCATGCCTCCGTGCTACGGGGACATGGCCCTCATCAAGCAGGTATTGATCAACCTCCTTTCCAACGCCGTCAAATTTACGAAATACAAAGATGCCGCCGAGATCGTTGCGGGAGGCTATGCAGATGGAAGTGAGATAGTATATTATATAAGGGACAACGGCGTCGGCTTCGACATGGCCTATTACGATAAACTCTTCGGCGTCTTTCAGAGACTTCACAGCACGGACCAGTTCGAAGGCACGGGCGTCGGTTTGGCAATCGTCCAGCGCATCATACACAGGCATGGCGGCAAGGCATGGGCGGAGGGAAAAGTAGATGAGGGAGCGACGTTCTATTTTTCGCTGCCTTTACCCCACACACATACACAATGGACGGTGAGATCTTCTGATTGAGAAAAGACCGTCTTCGAGTTGAATTCTGAAGCGAGCGCATTCCCTGCAACTTGCTGACGAGAGCTTCAATATTCCACCCTGCCATTTATGATGGGAGAACGTCGGTTTGGTAGGCGCGTCGACGTGTGAATTCCATCTGCTGATAGATAGATTATAGGCGATCAGTTATGACAAATAGTCTCTGTAACGATGTTCATTAAGAAATTCTTTTGCTATATTCTGCCACTGGAATATGAGCCGCTCATTCTGCTGCCGCACATAATCCTCACCCTTCACATCTGATAACTTTTTTACCCATTTCGCTAAGAGACTGCATTGCTTCTCCGTTCCCGGGAATTCCTTTACGCCGAGGAGATTTAATGCATATTCTAATTCTATATTTTCAGAATGATACACCGTGTCACCTCCAAGATCGTCGCCATGTTGGCTCATGCAAGATGAGCGGCAAAGCTTCTTATTAACAATTCATTCGTAAATACGAAATTGAACGTCGATTTACAATCGGTAATAACCTTATTTGCAGCGTCAAAAATGCTTAAGACAGACTTCGCAAATTCTTACTGCCGGCGATGGTTCTCATAGATATTTTCTGATCGCTCATCAAGAACATCTATTAACGTTGTCAGTTTATAGATATGTGCGCGGAAGGTATAGTAGGACTAAACATCTCGAATGGACATTTGCAACATGTCTTGTCATTTTTGCGCGGTTAATGTATAAGAGGGGCATCGAATTTTAAAGTAAAGGTGCAAGCCGATGAAACATGCCTTCTTGCGAATTATCCTGATTTCATTCCTCGCTGCTTTGTTCATCCCTCTCCCGTGCCTGGCAGCCGGTGAACAGGTCTTCACGAGCCCCACCCTCGGAGCCAAGTTTGTCCTCATTCCGGCGGGAACCTACATGAGGGGGTCGCCTGCCGATGAACCGGATCGGTCGACTAATGAGGAGCAGTATAAGATCAAGATCAGCAAACCATTTTACATGCAGACTACCGAGGTCACCCAGGGACAATGGAAGAAGGTCATGGGGAACAATCCTTCGGAGTTTAAGGACTGCGGCGATGATTGTCCTGTGGAGCACGTCTCCTGGAACGACGCTCAGGAATTTATCGGGAAGCTCAACAAGCTGGAGGGAATAAACAAGTACAGGCTTCCCACGGAGGCGGAATGGGAGTACGCGGCACGGGCCGGGACGACAACACCCTTCTATACGGGGAAGTGTCTTTCCACGGATCAGGCTAACTATAATGGTAAATTCCCCCTTACCGGCTGTCCTAAAGGAGAATTCAGGGATAAGACGGTGCGCGCCGGAAGTTTCGCGCCCAACGCGTGGGGTCTCTATGACATGCATGGCAACGTGTGGGAGTGGTGCCAGGACTGGTTCGACGAATATTCCTGGAGGAGCCGCCTGTCCGATCCTTCCGGCCCTTCATCTGGTACGGACAAGGTGATGCGGGGCGGCTGCTGGAGCGACGGAGCCAAATACAGCCGTTCTGCGCATCGTCTATACTTCAAACCGACCGGCATGAACCGCTACATCGGCTTCCGCCTTGTTCGGTCCCAATGAAATAGATTCAAATTTTATGCACGAATGATTGGATATAGTATGCTTGCGTTCTGTTGAGTGAGGAAGACCGCAGCGAGACATTGGCCGTTCGTTTATCAAATCGATTTTTCTTTTTTCCCCCCCCCCATAGAGTTTTCAAATCTTGTGAGCCTGCCAACCGGGTGCTTCAGAGATAGTCGTAAGCGGCAATTTTTCTTGTATCCTTTCCGGTTCCCGTTTCGTCTCAGTGAGTGAAGGTCAAAAAAACGGAGTAGAAAAGACTAAACCCACGGGAGAATGAAAAATGGACAAAAATCAGGAGCAGCATTTGACAAACCAGGAAAAGAATCTTATCGCTATGAGCGCCGCCATGGGCGCCGGATGCCGGCAATGCGCCGATAAATTATACGGCGTTGCCATGTCGCTTACGATTCCGGAAAAGGAAATGCTGCGTGCCTTTCAATGGGGCCTCGACGCAAAGGCCGAAGCCATCGGGACAATGAGAATGAAAATTTCAGAGCTTTTGGGTAACGACACGGGAATTGATGCGCGCGACCCCGATGTGTCTTCAGGAAAGCTTGCGGCACTGGCGAGAATCGCTTCATTCGTTGCCGCGAATTCAGCCCCGGATGTCGCATCAGAAATACAAAAAGCGAAAGAGCATAATTTAACACCCGGGCAGATTCAAATGTGTATTTCACTTGCGAAGATGGTGAGAAGAAATGCCGGAATATTTTCCGATCAGGAAATTTCCGACAAGGTGGGGGGCTTTGAGTCCGCGGGAGAGGAGATGTGTTGTCCCCTGTCGCCCGGTGCGAAGGACTCCCCGGCATGCTCCTGCGGTTAGATTGAACATTAGGGAAAAATATTTTCCCGTCATGCCGGAATATTGAAGCACAATATAGAAGGCAGGGGCACAGAGCAATTATCTTCAAACAGTTCCGTGCCCCATTTGCACTCTATCGCGTATTTCATGCAACGGGAGAAAACATCGAAATCAAAATCAGGGCACGCGACATTCTTTCGAGAAAGAATGGCCTGCGCGTTGTGATCTGCGAAAATCCTTGCATCCCGCATATACGGTCCATATACTTCCAGATACGTATCGAACAGGATTTCGAGGGCATTCTTCGGTCTCTCGACAAAGGCCCAGGCCCGGCACGTCTCCATCCATGCCCTCCTCCATGATAGCAAGAAAATATGTGATTCCGGTCTTCGAAAAAGATTAGAGTCTCTCTCAAAATGTGGTAAAAGCAGTCGAGATGGGTTATACGATAAAGAGGTGGACTTAAGTCATACCGATAATTGCCGTAGATTTCTTCAGGAACACCATAAAAAAAATCGCGTATCGGAAATGAGCCGGAAGGGAGGATACAATTATGCCGGACACAAAGGCTGGGGAAGCAAATTCGAAGATCCCGGAAAGCTGCCTGCAGATTTCCCTGCAAGCCGTCCCTTCAACGCTTGGGGTGAGCGGGGGCGGGGAGGTTGCGTTTACCCGGGCCGTGCTCACGATGGTGAACGCCGGCCATGCGGCCCTGGTCGGAGTTGTTCCGCATGCCACGTTTGCGCAGGAACGTGGTCTCGTTCATGATGCCACCGAAGCCCTCTCCCGGTCAAGAATCGTGGAATCCATACAACCCGGAGAGGCAGTCAAATGGAATGTATATGACCTGTTGCTTGTTGCGCACCCCGGTGTGGCAAGCAAGGTTCATCTCTGGGGTTACAAGGCGGTGCTTGACTGGTGGCTCGAATTTGTTGCGTGGGCTGAATACAAGACCCCGGACGTCGCCACGACGCAGCAAACGCCGAAGCATCAATGGCGGCTCCGCTGGAACCCTGCGAAGTCCCGGGCGGATGAGATCGAACTGGTTTGGGAAGTCATCAAAGACTGATCCCCTTATAACATTCGCAATGGTCTGCCTTTGATGGCCGAAGCTTTCTTGTCAAGAATATGATACAAGGATCGCGGAAGCATAGTATATGTGACCGTCAAATATAGTTTTGGCGTGTAGATGATGCCACGGCAGCGGAGTGAAGAGAAGTGGAGCAAGAGAAACGCATCCGTAAACTGGAACCGCGCGACAGATCACGCATCGAGCAGATGGTTGTTTCATCGGGCAATTTCAATGATGTCGAGATAGAGACGGCGCTGGAGCTGGTTGATGAGGCAATCGAAGAAGGGGATGCGAGCGGCTATATGTTTGCCGTCCTCGAATACGGAAAGACGCATCCCGTGTTACAGGGCTTCGCCTGTTACGGTCCAACGCCGCTGACAGAGGGCGTTTATGATTTGTACTGGATCGTAGTCGATCCGGGGGCTCAAAAGAAGGGCATTGGCCAATATCTCCTGCAATATGTCGAACGTGAAGTCAAGAAGCAAGGCGGGCGTATGCTCCTCATCGAGACGTCATCACAGGAATCTTACGGCGCCACGATACGGTTTTATGAACGAAACCGTTACCAGCTGGCGGCGCGGATCAAGGATTTTTACCGGATCGGTGATGATAAGCTCGTGTTCTCTAAAGTGCTGATCTGAATTCGGCAGCGAGCGCATTTCCCGCTGTTTGGCGCGGAGAGCTTCAATGCAGTCAAATCACGTATCTGCATCTTGCCCCGCGTATTTTCTTACAACTAAACAGGAAGAAGGCTAAGATCTAAACGATGGAAAATAAACTTATCCCCTCAGTAGAAGCGCCGCCCGCGAAGTCGGAACCGGCGTGGTGGTTCGTGTTTATCTCCGACAAGATGATGGTCGCAGAGGCGGGTGAAGAAATCTCTCTCCCGTGTTTCGCAGATCCTGCGGAGCTCGCCTTGGAACCGATCAGGGAATGGTATCTCGGGACCCTTGGCGGGCGCCACTGCTATTGTGCCGAGATTTCCGAGACGGCTGCGATTCCCGAAAATATGGCTCTTCGCGGGTTAAGGTATCTTTACGGACGCCTTGAGGAATCCTTGCACAGGGCGGCAATGAAAGCGGTGCATACACTCGAGTGGGACAGGACCTCAAGATATTGCGGGTACTGTGGAATGGAAACGATCCGTACAAGGGGCATGGTCGCTAAAGAATGCCCTTGCTGCGAGCTATTGATTTTTCCCCGCATCTCTCCTGCGGTCATCGTTCTTGTAGAAAGGGAGGGCAAGGTGCTCCTGGCCCGGGTTAAACGATTCACCTCAGAGTTGTACAGCATCCTGGCGGGATTTGTCGAACTCGGTGAAACGCTCGAGGAAGCGGTACGACGCGAGATAGGAGAAGAGGTCGGTATCAGGGTCAAGAATATCCGGTATTTCGGAAGCCAGCCCTGGCCCTTTCCCGATTCCCTGATGATAGGTTTTACCGCGGAATATGAAAGCGGCGAGATCAGCATTGACGAAACGGAGATCGCTGATGCAGGATGGTTTGATCCCGAAAAACTCCCGACCATACCCGGAAAGATCAGTATTGCCCGGGAGTTGATAGACTGGTTCGTAGAAACGAAGTCGAAAGAAAAAGGGATAACGCCGCAAAAGGAACGGCGCTATCATCCCAATGAGTAAGTTCAGTCGTATTTTCCGGGCGAGAAAATAGCAGCATTCACCTTAAGGAATATGGTATGATCACTCCCGTAGTTCCATCAATAATCATGATAGAAGATGACATGTGAAAAGTGCTGTCAAGGCTGCCCTATTATCAGGTATTGTGTTTCCCGGCTTGGGTCAGTTATATCTCAAGAGGTACAAGCGGGGTCTTGCAATTCTGATAGCCGTACTATTGTGCCTTGGCATAATTATCGGAACAGTTGTTGCCAGCGCCCTCGAAAGTCTTAAGGCAATAGAGAGAGGGGGTGGCATTGCCGACATGGAGACAGTCTCCAATCTCGCCAGAATTGATTCCGTACACAGCGCGATTGATATCAACTTTATCCTGTTATTTGTTTTATGCTGTTGGGTTTTTTCTGTGGTAGACGCCTATAGAATAGGAAAAAGTCTTCCTGATACGGGCGATGCAAAAGAGCCTCCGGCTATATCTGATCGATAGAGTCAGTGAATTGAGAAGTCAAAGGGCCGTCTCACTGAATGCATGCAGGGAGCCAGGCCTGCGCGGATAACGTTTCTCAACCATTATTTTTTGTGAAACAAGGAAATTTAGGACGCTTTCAAGGAGTATGAAAAATGTTACCCATCGCAACATACGAAACCTATCAGGATGGACAGATTATTTTTGAGGAAGGGAGTCATGGCGACTGGATATATGCGATAGAATCCGGCGCTGTGGAACTGTCCAAGGCAGTTGCCGCAGGCAGGGCTGTAATCACGGTATTACAGTCCGGTGATATCTTCGGGGAAATGGCCTTTCTTGCCCGTATTCCGAGAACCGCCACAGCGCGGGCAGTGGGAGAAACAACGGTCGGGATCATCGACCGCGCTTTCTTGGACGCAGAGTACAACAAGCTGTCGCAATATTTTCAGGTAATCTTGAGAACACTGTCCCTGAGGCTTAAGAGGGCGACAGAGCAACTCGTAGAAAATAACATTTACAAAGTTGGCTCCTGATATTCAGCTAAACATAATAAAAGACCTACCGACCGTCAAAACCTTCCTGAATCGTGGCGCGCGGCCGCTGTTAGAGGACATTCAAGCAGCTTCGTCTGGCTTCTATTCAGGAAGACGGGAAGCAGCAAAAAAAATAAAAGGTAAATAGATATTCGCAGCTCTGCAAACTCCACCCATACTGGTTCCGGAGAACAATCGTCGCCCGGCCTTGTGAGGCTGAACTAATGAACTGTAAGACTCCGATTAATATCAAGTGCGCCGTTCTGGTCATGATGCTGCTCCAGTTCGTCATCAGCCCCGCCGTCGCTGAAGTCAAGACCTTTGAAAAGAAATTCACATATCGGGCGAGTGAACTCGACAACGAAGCATCCTCAAAGGCCACCGGCGGTGCACAGGCAGAAAGGCTTCTCTACACGGATCTGGGAAATTATCTCATAGAGCGTACGGAGGCAAAGCTGTTTCATCTTGGTCCGAAAGAGATGCGAACTTTTGTATCAGCGCTGGTTCGGGCAGATACGGTTTCAGAGAGTCGGGATGGAAAATCCTTTTCCGTGAGTACAAAAATAGCAACTGATCCGCCGGCCCTTGTGAAGGCTTTGAATGCGCTCCGCAGGGATTCTCAAAAGAGCAGTGACCTGATGGAGATCGGAAGAGAGGCGGACGCGGCCCTCATCAAAATCGAGGAACTGCGAAAGAAACGCTCATCCAAAAGCGCCGATGTATCTGCGGTAGAACAATATCGCCGCGCCGTCGATGCCCTCATTGCCTGGAGTTTATCCCTCGAGGGATACAGGCTCCTCATCTCGGACAAGGACCGGGAAGCAGCAGAGGCCTTCACAAAGGCCATTGAACTTCAGAAAGAAGAAAAGTTTTTCTACCTTTGCCGGGAGAGGATCTTTGAGAAATCAGGCGACTACCAAAAAGCCAAAGCAGATTTAGACAGGCTCATAGAACTGAGACCCCGGGACGACGCCCTGTACCTGAAGCGCGCCGCTCTCGAAGAGAAAACAGGAAATCTTGATCAGGCGCTCGCGGACTGCACAAGGGCTGTCGAAATCAATGCCGGATCTTCCGAGGCCTACTATCAGCGGGGCAGGATCTATGAGAAAACCGGCAACCTTCCCCTTGCCATCAATGATTATCACCGTGCTATCGAAAAGGCTGAGGAACCTCCGCAGGCTAAAGAAGGCCTTGCTATCGAAAAGAGCAAAACGCCTCCGCAGGCTAAAGAAAGCCTTGCCATCGAAAAGAGCAAGGCACATCCGCAGGCCCAGGCAAGCCTCGCCCAAGCTTACCAGAAGCTTGGAAAGAAAGAAACGCCCAAGGAGTACTATGACAGTCTTATCGCGCATAATCCGAAACAGGAAAGCGCCTATTACGGCCGCGGCGTGGCTGAGTGGGCGGCCGGCCGCTATGATAAGGCCATCAAGGACTACGACGTCGTCCTGCAGATGAATCCGCGGGATGAAAGAGTATATCTGCTCCGGTCGATTGCTTACGGCCATCTCGGTAATTTTAAGAAGGCGCTCGGCGATTACCAAAAGGCCTTAGAGACAAACCCGCGTGAAATCCTCACCTACGGTTCCTTCACGAAATTTTACGGAGACGGAGAAAACTATGCGCGGGCAGTTCGCGAATTCAGAAAGATAAAAGAGATGAAACCCGCCGATGCTGCAGGCTACCTCTACCATGGGATAGCCCTCTGGGAATTGGGCGAGTATGAAAAGGCAATCGAGGATTTCAACAAGGTCATGAAACTGGCCCCGAAAGACACGAGGTACTATCTCTACCGAGGCATGGCCTACGGGAAACTGGGGAATTTTTCCGAGACGGTTGAGTATTGCACCAGGGCGATTGCCATCAACAGGAAGGAGGCCATGGCCTACTACATCCGTGCGCGGGCGTACGAGGAGCTGTGGGCGTTTGATGAAGCCTTCCAGGACATGATATCCGCAGCATGGCTGGGACTCAAAGCGGCTCAGGATTATCTGACACGCGAGGAATACAAAAGGTGAAGACGCGGTATTGCGGTTCTATCGATCAGCCTGCGGCCCTTGTCAGGCGTCGCCTGAAAACAGATTCATTACCGATATAGAGCGCGCTTTTACCGAAGGTCATGTTCCGATGCCCTGCCGCCGCCCATGGCCTCGATAATTTCCCGTCCATAGAGTCTTATCTTTTCAGGGGAAAGTATATTTGTCTCCCTCAGCATTTCCAAGGACGACGCCTCGGCTCTTGCTGCGTCAAGCAGGGCCTGATCGGGCAATATCCTGAAGCGCGCCATGTTTGTTTTTTTTGCCTTCTCAAAACGCCATCGGTAGAGGTTGAGCAAATGATGCCTCTGCTGCGCTGAAAGGGAATCGTACCCCTTGATGCCCTTGCATCCCTGAGGATTGAAGGTTTTCTCATTCCATGTCACAGCGGCGATCTTGTCAAAAGCCCTTGCCGCTTTTCTTTTGAGACCCCTTATCTGGATCTCGGACTCAAGCCGCCGATACAGGGCCGTGAGGTGCGCCGTATCCTCTGCGGCGTAGTGCATCTGTTCTTCTGTAAGCGGGCGGGTTTCCCACTTGGAACGCTGCATTTTCTTATCTTTCGTAAGTTCCATGCCGAGATACTGGCTTATCAATGTCGAGAGAGAAAGATGGTTACAACCGAGGATGGACGCTGCCTGATGTGTGTCAAAAATGTTCTTGAATTCGAAACCGTAGTCCCTTTTCAGAAGCCTGATATCGTTATCACCCGCGTGCATAATTTTGAGGACCGCAGGATCTTTAAAAAACGTTCCGAGGAAGGGAAAATCAAGCTTGCCCAAAGGGTCGAAGAGGTAAGTCCTTCCACCCGCGTCTATCTGGATTAAACAGAGGACTTCACGAAAATATCTGAAGGAATCATACTCTGTATCAACACAGATAATGGAGGCGTTGGCGATATCCCTCTTCGCCTCATCCATTTTTGCCTGTGTATCGATCCAGACCCAGTGATTTATTTTCATGCGGACTTCCTGCGCTCCTGCCATCCTCAAAGCAACTATTAACTGAAGGGAGGCTAAACCATGAATTGCCGTGAATGTCAAGCTACTTAACTTTTCCAATTGACAAGATAATTTGCTTTAGCTTATAGTGCCCCTTCTAAAAAAACGGGCTCTGTTTTCTCCTGGCAGTCATGAAAGCCTGAAACCGCAGCGTACGCAGAGCCCCGCATAAGGAGAACTGAATGAAGTATGTCAAATCAAATTTAACGCGTGGATACACGAATAAGATGCTCCACATCGATCTTCATAAGGGAACGATTGATGTGAAGAACATCGATCCGCGTGCAAGGGATTATTTCGTCGGGGGGAGAGCCCTGGGCTTGTATCTGCTCTACAGCCGGGTGACGCCTGATACGAGCCCCTACGCTCCGGAGAATCCCTTGATCTTTTCCCCGGGGCCGCTCGCAGGTGTTCCCAATTTTCCGGGTACGAGCAAGTGCATGGCGCTCTCTATGTCCCCGCACACGGGAATCCCGGGGGTATCGAATTTCGGAGGACATTTCGGGGCCCACATGAAATTCGCCGGGTTTGACGTAATTGAGATCACGGGTAAATCGGAAAAAGATGTTTTCATTGTCATCGATGGGATTAAGAATGAAGTTGCGATTATTGAAGCGCCGAAGATAGAACACGTCTTTGAGCTCGAGAAATTCATCGCCGATAAATTCACGAAGGAAGGCTATGACAAAAAGGATATGGCCTTTGTCACAACCGGTCTCGGAGCAGCCAGTACGACATATGGATGTATCAACAGCCATTATTTTGACCCGACAAAAACGAGTGACGGCCAGAAGGGATTTTTCAGGACAAAGCAGGCAGGCAGAACCGGCCTTGGCTCGGTGATGGTCGATAAAAAAATACGCTCCGTCATCATCATGGCGGAATATCCGCATGGCGAAAACCCGTATGGCGCAGCAGACTGGGAGAGGGCGAAAAAGGCGGGCTCAAAGCTTTCCAAGGTTGTGAGGGAGGTTGATCCGGTATCCTTGAAAATGCACCGCAAAGGAAGTGCGGGACTCATCAGTTTCATGAATAAAGAAAATTACAGGTCTCTGCCGGTTAAGAACTACCAGTATGGCTCCGATCCACGAGCGGAACAGATCAGCGGAAAATTTTACGCAGATAACATCTTTGATCATAGAGGTATGGACGGATGTTACCCCGGCTGCTCTCTCCGGTGCACCAAAGGCGGCTGGGTCACCCTGTCATTCGGCAATCAAAAAGGCACCAAGGTCTGGGTCGACGGACCCGAATATGAGACGGCGTGCGGTTTCGGATCGAATTTAGGCATATGGAATGCAGAGGCCGTCATAGAAGCCAACTGGCATTGCGATAACTTAGGTATCGACACCATTACTGCCGCTGTGATCATCGCCTTCTTGATGGAGTGCTTCCAGAGGGGTTATCTCACGAAGGACGATACGGGCGGTCTGGAACTCACATGGGGAAATGAAAAAGCGGTGCTCAATTTCCTGCACCAGATCAGCAGCGGCGAGACGGAGTGCGCAAGAGTTGCAGGAAAAGGGATGCTTCGCCTGCTGGACTGGGTGTCCGAGAGGTACGTCAAGAGAACAGGCAGCAAAAATCCCAAGAAGGAACTCATGGAGTTTGCGATGCAGGTGAAGGGCCTTCCATTTTCTCTTTACAGGACGCACAGGTCTCTCTCCATGCAGGCGTCGTATGCAGCGGCGAGTGACATAGGGGCGCATCACGCGGCAGCATGGCTGATTAAAGCAGACCTCCTCGGCGCCTTTCCTTCATTCAAAGACAAGGCTAAGGCCCTTATAACCTATCCGCGTGTTCGTCTCGGCAATGACAACCTGGGGCTCTGCAAACTTCCCTGGGTAGATGTCTTCAATCCGGCTTCGGAAAAAATGAAGAACACCGATATATACATAAACCCTGCCTCCCAGGAGATGTATGCGGAGTTCTATAACGGCATGCTGGGTGCGGACCTCACATGGCAGGAGATCTACGAGCGGACGGACAGGGACATAAATTTGCAGAGGGTCATGAATGCCGTGATCTTCGGCGGGAAAACCGCCGAACATGACTGGGTACCTGACCGGGCAATAGGGCCTACAGATGATGATCTCTACGATGCCGAAAAAGATTTTAACGATGCGGAAGTAAGCAAGATATTGGCTAAGCCTCTTGAAGAAGTCGAGAAGATGCGTACGGAGGACAAAAGGGAAATCCTGATGAACTTCAGGAAGGAGCAACTGCAGGAATTGATACGGACTTACTATCGAGAGCGGGGCTGGAATGCGAGCGGGGTGCCGAAAGTGGAAACCCTGAAGAAGATAGGATTATGGGACTTCCTCAATCGCGAGACGCAGGCGAGAATCACCGAAATGAACAACTAAACATATACATAAAGATTATGTTATAATCATCCCCTCTTGTCCTGATACAAACTGATCACTATGGACAAGGGGGGATACTTTTTTTGAAAGGAGCAGCAACACAATTGCGAAAAGAAAACATTAGAAATATTGTCATCATCGCCCACGTCGACCACGGCAAAACGACCCTCGTCGATGCCATGCTCAAGCAGACCGGCACCTTTCGTGAGAACCAGGAGGTCGCAGAGCGGGTGATGGACTCCATGGATCTCGAAAAAGAGCGGGGCATTACCATCATGGCGAAGAATACGGCCATATGGTACGAAAATATCAAGATCAATATCGTCGATACGCCCGGGCATGCGGATTTTGGCGGCGAGGTGGAGCGCGGCCTGAATATGGTCGATGGCGCCATCCTGCTTGTGGACGCCAGCGAGGGACCGCTGCCGCAGACGCGGTTCGTCGTCAAGAAGGCTCTTGCCAAAAAACTGCCCATCGTGGTCGTCATCAATAAGATCGACCGCGGTGACGCTCGGATAGACGAGGTCATCGATGAGATCTACGACCTTTTTATCGATCTCGATGCAGGTGAAAGACAGATCGAGTTTCCCATTCTCTACACCAATGCAAAACTCGGCATTGCCCATCTGAAGCCGCAAGATCAATCTAAAGATCTGAAACCCCTGTTCGACGCCATCTGCGCCACCATACCTGGTCCTGCTGCCGATGACGCACATGTTACCCAGTTCCTGGTTACGAATCTCGATTATGATCCCTATGTAGGGCAGATAGGCATCGGGCGGCTGATCAACGGCCAGCTCGCGATGAATCAGGCATACGCCCTTTGCGGAGAAGATGCGATCACGCCGGGCGTCAGGTTTTCCGCCCTCTATACATTTTACGGCTTGAAGAAAAAACAGGTGGATATCGTAGAGGCCGGCGACATCGTGGCTGTTGCAGGCATCCCGGCTATCAGCATCGGCGATACGATTACATCGCAGGAAACGCCCATGCCGCTTCCCCGTTTACTTATAGATGCGCCGACTGTCTCCATGATCTTTTATGTCAACACCAGTCCCTTTGCGGGCAGGGAAGGGAAATACCTTACGACACGTCACCTTCTTGAGCGTCTCGAAAAAGAGAGTTTCCGGAACGTCTCCTTAAAGCTCAAACCGTTGGAGCGTAAGGACGCCTTCGAGGTCTGCGGGCGGGGAGAGCTGCAGATGGCCGTGCTGATCGAGACGATGCGCCGCGAAGGCTATGAGCTCATGGTGTCCAAGCCGAGTGTTATCACCAGGAAAGAAAACGGCAAAATCCTTGAGCCTGTGGAGCACGTCTTTATCGACATCCCCGAGGAGTTCGTCGGCATCGTGACGGAAAAACTTGCGGTGAGAAAAGGACGCATGGTCCACCTGATCAATAAAGGAAGCGGCCGGGTCAACATGGAGTTTCTTGTTCCCTGCCGCGGCCTGATAGGCTTCCGCAGCCATTTTCTGACGGACACCAAAGGGGCTGGCGTGATGAACACGCTCTTTGAAGACTATCAACCGTGGTTCGGGCCGATCCCGCAGCGGGCAAGCGGCGCGCTTTTGGCCGACAGAAACGGCAGGGTAACAACCTATGCCAGCCTGGCTATGGTGGACCGCGGTGAATTATTCGTTGAGGTCGGAACCGAGGTCTACGGCGGGATGATTATCGGCGAACGCAACCGCATTGGTGACATGCCGGTCAATATTACCAAGGAAAAGAAGCTCACAAACATCAGAAGTTCAACCGCGGAAGCGACCGTGACGTTAAGGCCGCCGCGCCCGCTCTCTCTGGATCAATCGATTGAATTTATCGCCGAGGATGAGCTTGTGGAAATAACTCCGCAGCACATACGTCTCAGGAAGATGGAGCTCGATTACAATAGACGGCGATCTGCGCACAGGGAAGAATAAAGGCAGACAGCGAAGCGGACAGTTCATTCTTGCTCTCCGGGAAGGATGCAAATGGGCCCTGGAAGCAAATGCTTATTTTGTAGTAAAGTCGATTGTTGCTTACGCCTACAACTGTTGACAGCTCTTATGGGATGAAAAATAATGATTATGGTTTGAAACGTTCACTGCAATTTATATATCGGGCTGTCCTTCCCGAAGTTGATGATTAGCGGAGTCTGTTCATGTCCGATCTGTCTTGATATGCTCGTTGTCATCGTCTTGGAGTATTCACCCAGCCCAACGATGCTAACCTTGCCATCTTTGTTTTTGTCGGCTTCCTTGTTGTTGTTCAAACCATCCAGTAATGTATAGGTGAAGAGCCCATTTCCCTTATACCCGTCCACCGCAGACTGTTTGTCACTGGCCGATGCATAAATATGAAGCCCCATCTTCTTGGCCAACACGGACATACGGGCATCATAAAGCCCGCTTACGATAGCATCCACGCCACCAGCATGGCAGGTGTCAAAAATGAAGAGCTGACTTAAAGATCTTATCTTTTTCGACATCTCCACGATCTCATTAGAGCTGATCATGCTTGCCTCGCTCACATTACCGTCATAGTCATGGGCGAGCATGTAATACTGGCTCTGGAGAAGCACGCCGTGACCTGCCACAAAGAAGATGAAACCGTCATTCGGCTTAACAACGCGGGAAAGCTCGTTGATCTTGTTGATGATGCTTCCCTTACTGGCTTTATCATCTGTCAATAGTTCATAATGAATGTTCTCGGGCTTATACACTGTGGCTGTTTGCTTGAGCAGTTTCTGCTCGATATCGGTTGCATCCTTAGTGGCATATTTGAGCGTTACGGTGCTGTCATTATATCTATCAATGCCTACAGATAAAATGTAGAGATGGGGTTCTTCTGCCTTTATCTTTGAATTGAAATTGACCGTTTTCAGATAGCTCTGGACGGTGTTGCTGCTGTTAAAGGCACTAACGCTTACAGCGTTCTCTCCAGGAATAACTTCTATTTCCTTGCAGTCTTGAAAGGCCTCTCCTTTTGATTTGATCGTCACGGGGACAATGTTTTCCTTACCTTTTATGGATATGCTCCGTATATTATCGTAAATAGCTCTGCTGTTCATGGCCATCAAGTGGGTTTTCTCTGACGTAGTTCTTGTCATGTCTCGGTAATAACCGTCGGACTGGATGAGCTTGCCGTTATGGAATAGTCGCACCTCGCCGATACCGCCGCCGGTGCTTTTGGCTGAGTAGCAAAACTTGATTTTTGGTGAGTTAGTATCCTTGAGAGGGGCAATCTCCACAGTCGGCGGTGGGCTTTTGATTGCGTCTTTCATGGTGATGGTGATGAGGTCCTTTATGTCTTCTCCCCTCAATTTTACCGCTACAATGTCCGGACGGTAGAAAACATCATAGAACTGGTCAACTGTATAGTCCTTCCCTTCAAATTTAGTGTTAAGATACTGAGCGCCTTTTTCAGACGAGTTATAATAGCCTTCTGGCGTAATCACAAGCCACTCGCCGTCATCAAACGTTATCATAGTAACGATCTCATCGCCTGTAGAAACGTCAAAAAGCCTTACAGAGGCGCGAGATGCAACTACAGCAGTCCTGCTGTCAGGGGAGATGGCTGCAGCAGAACGGATGTTCAGTGCCGTAGTCGTTGCACCCTTCTCTCTAACCGTTAACTGCCTGACTATAGTACCTGTGGCAATATCCCAAAGCTTGTAATTTCCGTAGAAATCACCGGTGAGGGCAAATCTGCCGTCAGGCGAAAGAGAGAGGGTATCTACCCAGTTGGACAAGAAAGGTTCACTGCTGATAATCCCCGCAAATTCCTTAACTTTGTTGCCTGTTGCTGCATCCAGTAATATCAAATTGGTACTTGTGCCCCTGGAAATCGCTTGTTGACGTACTACCAATATTTGTTTGCCGCTCGCAGTATATGCAAATTCACGGGCAACATTTCCAATTGTTGCTCTCCATATTTCATTGCCTGTTGCCACATCTTTCAAAACAATTTCAGTAAATCCTCCTCTTCCCCTCGTAAATTTGTCCGGCATAAGAAAAGCTTTGCCATCCGGAGAAATTCTGGCGCCGATATTTATAAAATTTCCGCGATACTCTTTAAGCATCTTGCCAGTTTGGACTTCATGCAATTTGGCAGAAGAGATGGTTGACCCTACAACATATTTGCCATTCGGTAAATATCTCACCATTTGATGTCTATCAATCAAGCTGTAACCGGAAATTCTCTGTATTTCCTTACCTGTTGCAACATCCCAGAACCTTATTGTGCCGTCCAAGCTTATTGAAGCAATGGTTCTGCCGTCTGGGGAATAGGAGAGATCGCTGATCCACCCTGTATGTCCAGTGAACTGAACAGTTCGACCGGTGCCGAATAAATCCCAAAGCCTTATTGTGCCATCAGCCCCTCCCGAAATCACACTTTTCCCATCCGGCGAATAATCAACAGCTAATATATAAGGGGCAGTATTTTTTACCTCCATTGTCATGTTCGCAGTTATAACGTATATTTTCGGAGTTGCCGCACAGGAGGCAAGAAGGAACAGGCAGATAACCCCCCAAACTTTCTTACTCCACTTCATAATTTCCTCCTCAAACACAAAACCCCGTTCTCTTCTGTGAAACGGGGTTTCAGTAATCAGTCCATAGCACCCTCACGCAACCACGAGAGGCTTCATAAACCCCTGGCGGTCTTTGTAATAGGCAGAAACGATACGCCACCGATTCAGTTTTTTTTGCAGATATACGGAAACCTCTGTTGTCTGTTTGCTTTTTCCAATGACGTCAAAGGTGAACATCGCATTATCTTCGCGGCCGATGGGAGGCATTTCTATAGGGAACCACGGATCGCATTTGTCCACCTCTCCAATTTCAGCCTTGATTGCCTGATTCTGGCGGATGAAAGACTCTGAGAGTTTGTAAGGTTCAGAATTCATCACATAATAAACAATGCCGTAGATAACGAAGATCACCGTAAGGATAACGGCAGCAACGACGGGCCACGATGAAGCGCCGCGGGGACGAGTGGGTTCATATTTTGTTTGGGATTCCTTATCAGTTTGCGAGGGAAAGACCACAGGAGGTGAAGATTTTGACGTCTTATTCATTGTGATGCATCCTCAATCAGCGCCTGCAAAAATCTGACAAGACCTACAAAATCTGGGAACAAATCTGAGGATACCATACCAGTTAATTTGCCAATATGAATTTATCCCATATCTTTTTTACTGAATATGACTTGAAATCTACACATTACTGCGAGGGATGTCAAATGCTGACTACAGGAAGTTCTAAATGAAAAAACCTATTGCCGCTTCTTCAGGATCGCCCATCCGTCGCAGGAACACGCGCCATAACTGCGGAGATGAGATCTGCATGTCTTTCAAAGACATCATGAGCGTATTCGTGAGGCCGCTTGACAACAACAACGGAACAGCCTTCGAGACGAGCCGCTTCCAGCTTTTCCGGTGTTCCCCCGGCCGGGCCGCTGTCCTTGGTGACAAGCACGCCTGCGCCAAACATTTTAATCACCGATCTGTTTTCGTCGACGGAGAATGGCCCTCGCTTCGCGATAATGAATTCATCATTGATGCCGAGGGCGCGGCAGGCATCAAGCGATGACTTCGCAGGAAGGACACGGACGATCAGCTTGCTTCCCGTTCTCCGTGCCTCGTCTACATATGGTTTGAGGTTCGTGACCCCTGTGGTAAGAAATACCGTACGACCCGCAGTGCAGGCGATCCTCGCCGCCTCTTCGTGACTCGGAGCGAGTGTAATGCCCTTCTCATCGGATACGCCGCTCGGGCGACTGATTGCGAAGTAGGGAATATTCAGGCGCGCGGCTACGCGCCTTGCCGTCTTCCGGACAAGTGTCGCGTAGGGATGTGTCGCATCGACGATGGCGTCGATGCCGCCTTCACTGATCAGGTCCGCCATCCCTTCTTCATCGAGTCTTCCCGCACGCCTGCTGATGTTGGGGTGCGTGCTTAGTTCCAGCGAAATCTCCGTTGCCATCGAGACGAGCACCCTGTAGCCCCTCTCAGCCAGTTCCCTGGCGATGGGAGCCGTGTCGGATGTGCCGCCGAGAAGAAGGATCATACCTTGTAGCCCCGCGGGGTAACAAACCAGCCGCCAGAAACCTTGGAGGAGCTGTTTCCGATGATGACGATGCTCCGCATGTTTATCTCATGTTCCAGAAAATGATCGAGGTCCGTAAGGACTACCTTCTCGTCATTCGTACCCACGGCGGTTCCTATGCCCACGGGTGTTGCGCCCGACCTGTATTTTCGAAAGATTGCGGCGGTCTCTATGAGCTGTTTCTTCCGGGTGGCGCTTTGCGGGTTGTAGATGGCTACGACGAAATCGGCCTTGGCCACGGCTTCAACCCTTTTTCGTATAACATCCCAGGGGACAAGGAGATCGCTCATGCTGATCGTCGCGTAATCGCACATCAAGGGTGCACCGAGCCTGGCCGCTGCGGCATTTGCTGCCGCTACGCCCGGCACAATTTCTATTGGGAGAGTCATACCGAGAGTCTGGGCGAGCTCAAGCGCCAGCCCCGCCATGCCGTAGACGCCGGGATCTCCCGAGGAGATGAGGGCCACCCGGTCTCCGCGTCTGGCGCGGTCGAGGGCGGTCGTGCACCGCTCGACCTCCTTCGTCATCCCCGAAGAAATGATTTCCTTTCCTTCCGTCAGGTCATGAATGAGCGCGAGGTAGCGGCTATAGCCTATGATGGCGCTGCACCGGGCGATCGTATCCTCAGCGCGCCGCGTCCTGTCTAAAGGGCCTCCGGGGCCGATTCCGACCACGAAAAGCTTTCCCTGGCCAAGGCCACGGTCACGGGTCCTGATGTCATCTTTGGAAGTATTAATCGCGTCCTCCTCCCTGCCAGAATGGCGGCCGGCTCAGCGACCGCAGGCAGGTTCACTTTTTTTTCCACGAATGCCGAACGGGCAAATTTTCTCGTGGATGAGCGGATCTCTTCCGATCTTATGAATCGCAAAGGTATCCCCAGCAGTTGTGCCGCCGCAAGCAGGCCTTCTTCGTTCTTCTTGATGTCTGCCGAGGCAAGGAGCCGGACCTCATCACGCCCGACACCTGCTTTCCGGAGTGCGGCATCTACCGCCTCTATGATTGCGGGAGCCTTTACGCCCTTGCGGCAGCCGATCCCCACGATTACTGATTTCAGGGCTTCTGTCGTCGTAGTGATTAACGGCTCTCCCCCGATGATGTTGCTGACTGCATTGGCGAGATCATTGGCCCCGCCTTCGTGGCCGCCGAGAAGGCTCACGGCGAACCGCCCGCCTGCATCGACAACTACCACACCGGGGTCAGTGGCCTTATGCATTATCTTCTTTGCAACGGCGCGCACCACTACGCCGCAAGGTGCAATGTAAACGAGGCCGTCATAGCGGTTGAATATCTGCCCGGTGAGGGTGATGATGCTCTTGAATCTGCGGCCCGCGAACGCATCTGCTACCTTCTCATGCAGAAATATATCGGCATCGCCGAGGCCGTCTTTGAGGCTTACAGCTATGCGCGCGCCTTCGTCGGAGAGGCTGATGACGGCCGTCTTCATCGATCCTTCCCTTCGCGGAACTTGTGGGTGAAAGCTGCATCATAGAGTTTCGATGCGGGGATATCGCGGCTGAGAGCACGTCCTACGATGATCACCGATGTCTGCCCGATGTCGGTTACGCGCACCTTCCCGGCAATGTCATTCAAAGTTCCTTCGATGATCTTCTCGTCGGGCCAGGAGGCGTGATAGACGATGGCGCAAGGGCAATCTCCGCCGTAGGATGCTGTAAGCTTGGCTGTGACTTCTTCTATTTTATGGCCGGAGAGGAATATGCAGAGCGTTGCCTGTGACCGGGCGAGGTTTTCCAACTCCTGCTCTTCCGGCATGGGCGTGCGGCCTCCCGTGCGCGTGAGAATGATTGTCTGCGCCACTTCCGGCGCTGTCAGCTCCGCCCGCAATACCGCTGCCGCCGCCTGGAAGGCGCTTACCCCGGGGCAAACCTCATAGGCGATGCCGAGCCTGTCGAGCGCGTTCATCTGTTCACGGATAGCTCCGTATATGGAAGGGTCGCCGGAATGAAGTCTCACGACATCTATATTTTTTTCTTGCGCATCGCGGCAGACCCGGATGATCTCGTCAAGGGACATGGCGGCAGAATCGAACCGTTCGGCATTTCTTGACACGATGTCCATGACTCCCGGGCTTACGAGGGAGCCGGCGTAGATGCAGATGCGGCAGTTCGTCAAGAGACGTGCAGCCTTTACTGTGAGAAGCTCCGGATCGCCAGGGCCTGCGCCCACGAAAAATACTTTCATTAGATTTTTTCTCCCCCTGTATGCACCAGGATGATGGACAGATAGCCTGCTTCGGGGTTCTCGTTCCTGAGGGCGCGCAGGTCCGTCTCCACCCGCTGGTCTCTCATGCCAGCGCGCGAGACAAAAACACTCTCGTCGATAACGCCCGCATCTTCCAGTATGTCCAGAATATCCGGCAGGCGCTTGCCGATCTTCATGAGAATGACAGTCCCTTTCTCCTTCAATGCCTTTCTCACTTCATCGAGATCGTCCGCCGTGGGGATTACCACGACAGCCTCCTTGGCCTCCCCAACAGGGAATTCCGCCAGGGCCGCGGCGGCGCTGAAGGCTGTAACACCGGGGACAGTGACAACATCAACATCCGGGATTTTGGCCCTGATCTCCCGGAGGAGATAGATATAGGTCGAATAGAGAAGCGGATCGCCAAGAGTAAGGAAGCAGGCGTCTTCACCTTTTTCGAGGACGCTGATGATCTTCCGCGCAGACTCGCCCCATCTCTTTGACAGCTCCTCCCGCTCCGATGTCATGGGAAAGACGAGCTCATGGACCTCGGAGGATTTTCCGAGGTAACGGTTAGCGATGGAGAGGGCGAGGCTCTCCGCGGCAGTCCGGGCCTTAGGCACGAAGATGTGACGGCACCGGGCGATGAGATTTGCGCCCTTCACGGTGATGAGTTCCGGGTCACCGGGGCCAACCCCGATGCCGTAAAGTGTTCCCCGTTTCATCGAAAGAGGTCCTCTTTTATTATTAGAACGATAGTCCGCGATGACGCCTCGGTTTTTTCCAGGTCCGCTGGTTCAATCTGCCGCACCCTCTCGTTATCGAGGGTGAGATTTTCGCAGAGATAGATGCGGCGCCCTTTTCCGATGGCCTTCGCCAAGCTAACGACCCAGGCTATCGCATCTTTCCTTCCGGCGAAGACTGCGATCTTTCCCTCCTTCGTAAGCGATGCCGGCTTCAGTCGCGGATTTTCCCCATGTGCGTCGATGATTCTTGCATCCAGCCAGTCCATCCCGATCGCGGCAAAGGCCGTCTGGATGGAGCTCACGCCCGGTATGATCTCACAGCGGCTTCTGCCGAAACGCTTGAGGATAGGCGCGGCCAGGCTGCAGAGACCGGGGTCGCCGGTTACGAGAACTACGATGCGTCTGCCGCTTTCTGAATCGATTTCATCCAAGACCTTTTCAATATCGGAACCGACAATAATTTTTTCTCCCCTGTGATTGGGGAAAAGCTCAAGGAGACGGCCGGCGCCCACGAGCACTTCGGCCTGCTCAATGGCATTTCTCGCGGCAGGCGTCAGGTAATCCGGTGAGCCGGGGCCGCATCCTGCAATTATGAGAGAAGCGTTCTTCATTTCCACCTCCCCAAATCTCCGTCCACTCCTATTATTTCTCCCCGCATATTGACGAGGACAGCGGCAGTCTCTATGTGAGAGCCTAAGCGCCCGCTCACGGCTATGCGCACTCTGCCTGCGAGTATATCCCCGAGTTCTTTCCGCTCCTCTGCCGAGAGGGCCGAGAAAAGCCCTTCCACAGTGGGTATCCCCCGCATTTTTTCTGCGAGGACATTTCCCGCCAGGTCAGAAACAAAGGGCAGGGCGCTCTTGGATCTTGCCGAGTGCGTGTCCCATTCACCCATCGCGAGCTTTGCCAGTTTCCCCGGATGGCCGAGGACCATGATGGCTTCAAACGCTTGGCCGGCAGCGCAATTGAGCATGAAGCCCCATTCGTTGCTTACCTCGATGACCTGCCCGGGACTTAAACTAAAATTCGTGTTTGCCGCGCGCTCCCCGATATGACCGGGAACAAAGACAGGCGCCCTGATGCCGGAGGCTTCGGCCACGTCAAGAAGACACTTAAGAGACGTCCGCAGTGCGGAGCAACTGAAAGGACGCACTCTGCCCGACGTGCCCAGGATGGAAAGCCCGTCGATGATGCCCAGCCTCGGGTTAAATGTTTTTGCCGCAATTTCCTTTCCTCCCGGGATGGAGATGGTGACTCTTATCCCGCTGTCCGTGACTTCACGCACGGCATCCCGGATCATACGGCGGGGACAGGGGTTTACAGCGGGTTCCCCGGGAGGCACGGACAATCCCGGTTTCGTCACTGTGCCCACGCCCTCACCTGCGGCTATAACCACCTCATCGCCTGCGACACTTGCAACTGATGCGATAACCGTCACTCCGTTTGTAACATCCGGATCATCCCCTGCGTCCTTGCGGACGGCTGCCTCCGCGGATCCGTTGTTTCCCCGTACATAGAGAATGGGTATTACCACGCGGTCGCCTGAGGGGATGGCGAGCTCCACGTCTTTGAGAGCCGTCCCATCAAAGAGAAACGTGACTGCCGCCTTTGCCGCTGCAGCCGCGCATGTACCTGTAGTGAAGCCGCTCCTGAGCTTACTCATTTTTTGACCCTTGAAAAACCTCTATCAATTCCCTCCTTGCCTCTCCGATGGTGAGAGGGATCTTCTTGAAGGGAATATTGTCTTCATGCTTCAGCCGATAAATCAATTCTGCGATATGGGGCATGCGCAGCTTAACCTGGTTCATGTCTTCCGGCGCCGTAAAGACATCCTCGGGCGTTCCGCCCCTCACTATCCGTCCCTTGCTCAGTATATAGAGCCGGTCAAGGAATACAGGGACGAGGTCTACGCTGTGGGTAGCCATGACAATAGTGACATCCCTATCCTTATTGAGCCTCGTGAGGAGATTCATCATCTGGTATTCGCCGAACGGGTCAAGCCCCGCCGTCGGTTCGTCGAGAAGCAGTATCTCATGACCCATGGACAAGAGTCCCGCGATGCAAATCCTCTTTTTCTGGCCGAAGCTCAAATGATGGATGGATTTTTTTGCATAATCCTCCATCTCTACAGACCGGAGGGAATCTGTCACCCTTTCTTTAACCTCCGTCTCCGTGAAGCCCATGTTCATGGGGCCGAAGGCCACGTCCTCAAATACTGTGGGAGCAAATAGCTGGTCATTGGGATTCTGAAAAACGATTCCCATCTTTCTGTATATCTCACGTGGAGCGAGGCCTCTGATGTCGACGCCGTCGAGGAGAACGCTGCCCTGAAAATCCTTGAGGAGACCATCCATAATTTTCAGGAGGGTCGTCTTCCCGGAACCGTTATATCCGAGGATGCCCGTGAATTCAGCCTTTGCGACGCTAAGGCTGATACCGGAAATCGCCTCAGTTCCGTCCGGGTAGGTGTACGTGAGATTTTTCAGTAAGAGCCTGGTCATATCTGCCATAGGAATCCCATCATCGTGACGAACAGAAAGGAAATGACAACCTCTGCGAGACGGAAAGGTTTTTGTTTCAATAAAGGGATCTGGCCGTCGTAGCCCCTCTGTACCATGGCGACGCTGATGTTCTGGCTGTGCTCAAATGCCTTGAGGATAAGGGACCCGACGAGGATGCCGATGGAACTGAAGCGGCGATTGAGGGTGGCATAGCCGAGACGATTTTTTTGCGCATCGTAGATCACTCCGGCATCCTCGATCAAAACAAAAATATACCGGTAGGCATACATCAGTATCTCGATAAATCCCTGAGGGACCCTGAGCCAGGAAAGAGCAGCGAGCAATTCCGTAAAGGGAGTAGAAAATACCATTACCGCCATGATCGATATGGCTGCAATAATTCTGCTCGCGATGGACAGCCCTTCCGCGAGTCCTTCCCTGTAGGCCGTGATCTGGATTCCCATTATTTCGGTGGAAAAAATGCTCTCCCCCCCGGAGAAAAATATCTTGAGAAGGAGTATGACGAGCACGATAAAAACGGGTTCTGAAAAACGGAGCAGGAAGACCCGCCAAGGTATTTTCATCCGCCAGCACTGAAAGAGGCACAGTGCTGTGACAAAGAGATGAAAGGCAGATCCCTTGTAGCTCAGCACCATGACCAGAATGGCGAGGGTCACGACAAGCTTCACTCTTGCGTCCAGCCTCGAAAGCCAGTGCTCTTCATTATGGATGTATTTTGAAAATATCATTTATCTTCCATCATCGCTTCTTTTTTGTCATCAACACGTGTCCGCTTTTCTGCAACGAGAGCCCTCCAGTAATAACCGGCGGCGAATCCGCCTATTGCTCCGGCAGCAAGAAATAAGAAGAGGAGAAGATCGCCCTGTTCTTTATCGATAAGAGGCGCCTTCGCCTCTCTCCCATGCTCCTTCGCAACTTTTTCAATCACGGCCTCATCAACACCGGTCCACTTGGCGGCCTCCGCCGGGATGGCAGCCGACAACGCCCCGCCGAAGATGAAAAAAGCTACAATCAAAGCTGTCATGCCCTGTTTTCCCATCGCCACATCACCCGGCTTGATCACGTGCATCTTGACGAGTATATCCGGCCGCTTCTTATACAGGAGCATTACCATGCCCGCAGTGATGGCCCCTTCGAGAATTCCGAGGGGCAATTGCGTGGGGATGAAGGCGATGAGGATTTTATAGAAGAGCGGCAGAAAGGCCGCACCGCCTTTGATGCCGGAAGCCAACTCTACGGATGTCATCAAATACGTGGCCCAGTCTGCAAACAATCCTGCCATGAAGCCGGAAACTGCTATGCCCATTCTGAGAGACAATAATATCCTGAATGTAAAGTAACCGGCAAAGGAACCCATGACGCCCATGGACACAATATCGGCCCCTAGGGTGGAGAGCCCGCCATGGGCGAGAAAAATCGCCTGGATGAGGAGCGCCACGGCGGCGATGACGACGCTGATTGCCGGCCCGACGAGGATCCCGGAGATACCCGTGCCGCAAGGATGAGAACAGGTTCCAGCAAATGGTATGGGTATGGGCATGCATGAGATGATGAAGACAACAGCCGCCATAAGCCCCGCAAGTGGCTTGAAGGAGAGATCGTTACGGGAGCGCCTGTTCAGGCTGTAGAGTCCGTAAGCGACAAAAGGAATGGCCAGGGCAAACCACAACGCCGCCCAGTTCAAGGGAAGTATCCCCTCGGATATATGCATGGCATATGCATCCTGCGCAGAGAGCAAAGCGCCTACGGAAAAGAGAGCGATAAGAGAAATTTTTATCGGAGAGTTATTCATTCAGCCTCCGTCTGGGCTATCTGTCGGCGGTTTCTGCTCGCGGATATCGGGAAGATCCTTGGATTCAACAAGTCGCTTTATTACCAGGTCAACGATACACTCGTCGAACCCGAGGTTTTTGCCCAGCACTAATTTCACATGAGGATATTTCGCTGCTTTGTCCCGAAGAAGTTCGGGGATATCCTCGATGAGATGAAGACCGGTGTGAAGAAAGTACGGCATGACGATGATTTTCGTTGCCCCTCTGGCCACACAGCTTTCAAATACCTCGGGAAAGTGGCGGCCCAGCCTCGACATATAGCAGATCTCTATGATCTCCCGCGGGAGCTTTTCCCGCATCCGCGCTGCCACTTGTTCCATGCCTTCCCCCGCGCCGGGAATGCGGCTGCCGTGCCCAAAAAGGATGATGGCTTCTTTTTCAGCATTCATCATTTTTACCTCCCGCCTGCGATGCTGCCAGGGAGCATAACGCATGAATGACGCTTACGGCAATGGCGCTCCCGCCGCGGCGGCCTGTCAGTGCGATATATGGAATGTTGAGGGACATGATCTCCTCCTTGCTCTCGGTGACGTGCACAAAGCCGACGGGCATGGCAATGACAAAGGCCGGACGGATGTCCTCTTCAATGATCATGCGATTCAACTCGAGGAGGGCGACGGGCGCATTTCCAAAAACGGCGATGCCTCCCTGGAGTATTTGCTTAGCTTTGCGAACCGCAAAGAGAGAGCGGGGAAGCCCTGATTCACGGGCATCTTCGGCGACATCAGGATCGGCGATATGGCAAAATATGTTTTCAGGACTGTAGCGCCCGCATGCGGTGCGCAATCTTTCCATGGATAGTCCCGAGCGTATCATGTTTGAGTCGGCGTAGATGGGCCGCCCTGCCTTGAGCGCCCCGATGGCCGCGGGAATGGCGCGAGGTGAAAATTTCACAGACTCCATGACGCCGAAGTCACCGGTGGTATGGATCATACGGCGGACCACCTGCCACTCAGCGGCCGCAAAGCTGTGGGGCGGGGCTTCTCCATCGATGATTGCGAAAGACCATTCTTCAATCTCCTGTCCGCTCTTCGGCGCTTCGTAGAGGGTATGAATGAATGGTTTTCTCGGTGGTTGCTTTTTTACGCTCATCTTCGGGATCCACAGTGGTCAATAAAATATTTCAGCGCCTCCGGCTGGGAGGCGAGGTGGAGGTGTACATAGCTTGCCAGCACACGGCCCTTTTGAAAACCCTCGCTCACAGCGTCATCACTGCGGCGCCGCTTCATTGAGTAAACGGCATTCCATTCGGCGTCTTCCGTCGGATCAGCCGTTAATTCCGAATAATGGAATTCGTGTCCCCGCAGGACTGCGCCGGGAGCACCCCAGAGGGAATCGGCATTCAGTGTGACCTCGACATAGCCCAGGGACCTAAGCCGGTCAAGCATCCTCGTTGATGCAGGTATCAGCCCGACCATCGGGTGTATGGCCCCGCTGCGCTTCTCCAGTTTCCGGCAGAGGTACATGAGCCCGCCGCATTCTCCATACACGGGCCGACCTGAAAAGGCGAATGCCCGGATGGACGCGAGCATTGACTTGTTTGCCGAGAGTGTCTCCGCGTGCTCCTCCGGATAACCACCGCCGATGTAGAGGGCATCGATATTTGCGGGAAGAGTGCTGTCCGCAAGGGGCGAGAAGTAATACAGTGTGCAGCCCCTCATAACGAGTTCGTCAAAGAAGTCCTGGTAGTAGAAATGGAAGGCCGCATCGCGGGCGACACCGATGGAGATGCCGTGGGAATGATTCTCTGCATCATTCGCTCCTTCAATCACTCCCAACGGTTGACAGAAACCTGTCCTGTTTGCGTCCGCGCTTGACGTCGCTGATGCGAGAGGCGGCGCCTGCCGGGCAATGCGAATGATGTCATCGAGAGATGCATGCCTTTCGAAGGCGGCTGCAAGTTCGTCGAGGATCGATGGAGACAGATTCCCGGAGTCAGCAGTCACCAAGCCGAGGTGCCGGCTGGGAAGACCGGGGAGCGAACCCTGCGGGACGCCGCCCACGAGCGGCGGAAGCGCTTCTGCTGCAAGAGACGTAGCAAGCATCGATGCATGGCGCTCCGATCCGCAGCGGTTGGCGATCACACCGGCCATATTTAAATCCTTTTCAAAAACGGAATATCCTTTTACGAGGGCGGCAAGACTTCTGGCCATGCCGTACACCTCGGCAATGAGGATTATTGGCGCACCCAGCCAGCGTGCGATTTCCGCTGTGCTGCCTTCGGGACCGGCGGGGTCCGCGCCGTCAAATAGTCCCATGACGCCTTCGATGACGGAAATATCTGCGCCATGCGAGACGCGGGCAAAGAGCCGGGAGACATAGTCTCTCCCTGCCATCCAGCCGTCGAGATTATAGCATGGCCTTCCCGAAGCGAGAGAGAGGTACGTTGGGTCCAGGAAATCCGGTCCCACCTTGAACGTCTGTACCTTAAGCCCTCGCTTTCTCAGCGCCGTAACGATGGCCAGGGTCAGGGACGTTTTTCCCACGCCGCTTTGCGTGCCCGCTATGACAATCCGGGGGCAGTCCATATTCAGTATTCCACTCCCTCTTGTCCTTCCCGTCCTTCTTGAAAACCGTGTTTGACCATACGCATGTCCGTTACCGTGTCGGCTATGGATATCAGCCCTGCCGTAGCGTTCCGGCCCGTCATGACGACGCATATCCCGGGAGCTCCTTTACGGACGGCTTCGATGACCTGTCCCTCATCGAGAAGTCCCTTTCCGATGGCGGTGCATATTTCATCGAGAACGACAAGATCGTATCCGCCTGAAGAAAGGGCTTGTGCAGCGAGTTTCAGGCCTTCTGCGGCGGCCATCACGTGTTCCGGGAATGCAGGGTCGGTCCGGTCCGGGACAAATCCCCTCCCGGTTTGCACGATCTCGCAACCGGGCAGATGCCTGCAAGCTGCCACCTCTCCCGTCGTGGGATCCGCTTTCACGAATTGGATGACCAGGGTCTTCATGCCGTGCCCGCTTGCGCGCAGCGCCGTACCCAGGGCGGCCGTCGTCTTTCCTTTGCCGTCTCCCGTAAAAAGCAATATCCGCTTCTTATCTTTCACACTGACATTCCTCTTATCGCAATCCCATCAACCGATAGATTGCATCCATGTTCAAACGTCTGCGGACGATATCGGCCAGGCGGTCGAAGGCCGGCTCCAGGTCATAAGCGGCGAGTAGCTTTCCCACAGGGGTGAGGCCGCGGCGGGTCCTCAATCTGTCGATAAACCACCGGCGAAATTCGTCGGCGTCGAATATCCCGTGGAGGTATGTTCCCCACAGGAGTCCGTCTTCCGATCTTACGCCGACTACTGCGCCGTCCGCACGCACAACTGCGGCAGGCATGTTCATGCCGTTTGTGAGTCCATGGTGTATCTCATATCCCTTCAAGGCAATGCCCGAATCGGCGTGACGCGCCGAGACGCATTCGAGTGTCTTCTCCACGGCCAGCGTCGTTGCGACCGGCAGCAATCCCAGCCCTTTGATGGTCCTTCCTCCGGACTCGATGCCATGCGGATCGGCGATCTCGTTGCCAAGGATCTGAAACCCGCCGCAGATGCCGATGATCTCGGTCTTTCCGTTATGGGCCAGGTCTGCGATCCTTCCCGCGAGGCCGTTCTTCCTGAGATAATCCAGGTCGCCGATGACGTTCTTGCTCCCCGGCAGGATGACGGCGTCAGGGCGCCCGATATCGTGCGAGGAACGGATGACGCGCAGGTGCACGTCTGGCTCCAGGCGGAGCGAATCGAAATCAGTGAAGTTCGATATATGGGGAAGGTCGATAAGTGCGATCTCCACTGCATCTCCGGCAGGGCGCGTTTTTTCTTTAGGGCCGTTCTTGAAGGTGACGGAGTCCTCTTCCGGGAGTCCGAGGTCTTTGAGATAGGGGACGATGCCGAAAGTGGGACGCCCTGTGTGGCGCTCCACATAATTTATGGCGTCATCAAGGAGCGATTCATCCCCGCGAAAACGGTTGATTACAAACCCTGCGACCAGCGCCCGTTCCCATTCCGCAAGAACCTCCATCGTCCCTACGAATGAAGCAAAGACTCCGCCCCGGTCGATATCGCCCACAAGAATAACCGGCGAACGGGCGTAGCGGGCCATGGCCATGTTTACTATATCGTGATGCTTGAGATTGACTTCCGCTGGGCTGCCCGCCCCTTCGAGGATGATGACGTCGTGCTCGGAGGCAAGGGAATCGTATGCGTCCTTTGCTGTTGTGAACGCCTCCGGCTTGTAGGAGATATACTGTCCCACATTCATATTCCCTACAGGCTTTCCCATTATGATAACCTGGGCGCCCGTATCGCTGCTGGGTTTGAGAAGGATCGGGTTCATCCGTACATCGGGGTCGATCCGGCAGGCCTGGGCCTGGACGACCTGGGCGCGGCCCATCTCGCCTCCATCCCGCGTGACGTAAGAGTTCAGAGACATGTTCTGCGCCTTGAAGGGCGCGACACTGTAACCGTCCTGTAGCATGATGCGGCAGAGGGCGGCGGCCATGACGCTTTTTCCCGCGTTAGAGCTCGTCCCCTGGATCATGAGAGCAGGTTTCGTCTTCCTGCCGGCCGATATGTGTGTCACACCGAGGACGTCGCGGAGCTTGTTAAAGAGAATCTCATTTTCTTCCGCGGTCCTGACAGCAACGCGGAAGAACCTTGCATCAAGTCCGTCAAAATTCTCGCAAACCCTGATGGCGATTCCCATGGGGAGGAGCTTTTCTGCGAGCGCAGGCGCGCTTAGCCCTTTTCGGTCAATCCGCACCATGAGATAATTTGCCTCCCCCGGGTACACATAAAGCCCGGGGATGGACTGCAATTGCTCCGTGAGGTATTTCCGCTCCGCATGGCAGTATGCATTCGTCTTTCGCGCATATTCTTCATCCGCCATGGCCTTTTCCCCGATGGCCTGGGCGATGGTATTGACTGACCAGGGAGGCAATAGATTTTTTATCCGCTCAATTGCGGCAGGGTCTGCTATACAACAGCCCAACCTCAACCCCGGTATGGCGAAGAACTTGGTGAAAGAGAGAAGCACGATAACATTGGGAGGACGCCTTTGGGTCAGGCTGTCCATGCCTTCTACAAATGCGGCGAACGCCTCGTCTATGACGAAGGTGACGGACGCATTTCTCAGGGCCATGCCTCTGATGGCATCGGCATTGCAGATCAAGCCCGTCGGGTTATTCGGCTGGCCGATAAACACGATGTCGCCTTCACGGAGCCGCGCTTCAATGGCTGCCAGATTGGGCCGGAAGGCGTCTTCTTCTTTCAAGATAATCTTTTCCAGCGTCAGCCCGGCAAGTTCCGATGCTCGCGCGTAATCCGTATAGGCGGGAACGGGAATGACGGCGCGTCTCACGGGAAGTTCCCGTGGTATGAGGTAGATGAGTTCTGTAGAACCGTTCCCGGCAACAATCTCATCTTCAGCGACTCCATAACGCGCGGAGATTGCCTTGATAAGGGCCGCGCAATCAGGGTCAGGATAATGGGCGAGAGAGGCAATCATCCGGCTCACGAGGGGCCTCATCCATTCCGGTGGACCCAGAGGATTTATGTTGGCCGAAAAGTCCAGGATCTCCTCCGGCGCAATACCCGCAGTAGCAGCCAGTTTTCTCAGGTTTCCACCGTGCTTGTTTGATGTCATTTCCTTTTCCTGTATAAGATTGCTTTATCGCCGCGCACTCCGGCAAGGGCATCATGGCAACAAGATGCTGACTGGGAAATTCCGGCATGGTCAGTCGAGCTAACAGATTTGAACGAACCGTAGGCATCTTTGCAGACCGGGACGGCGGGCTGGTAAAGCAGGAATGGAATAATTGAGAAAAGTAATGTAGCCGTAAAAATCCCCCCTCGAGGAACCGCGATGGATTGGTTTTCCGGCTTCGGGCTGCCTACTCACCCGCCTTCCCGTCATGCACTTTTCATGACAGTGGCTTTTTGAGGTTTTCGTTCCCTTCACGGCTGCGGGGCAGCGGGGGCATTTAACCCCTCTTCCACACATCCATCGGTATCTTTTTGTTATTTCAGGTGATGAGTAACAAAGGAGGGTTTTTTTGTCAAGATATAATTGACAGCATCAGGCGATGGCGTCGAGGAGAGTTTTCCGCATCTCGTCTTCAGTTGTGAGTGTCTTGATATTGGCGGCGTAGGCATGCTGTGTAGTGATCAGGTTGACAAGTTCCTCAGCCAGGTTAACATTCGATGATTCCTGCTCTTTGCCCTTTTCATCGGGAGGCAACGCATCGCCCGGCGTATCGACCTGGCTTATGGAGACTTTGACGCCTGAAGGGTAGACGTCCTCGAATTCTGCGAGGCTCTTCTTGAAGCCATTCGTATTTACGTTAGCGATATTGCTGGCGGTGACATCCATTTTCCGGGAAAGGGAACCGAGGGCGGAGAGGGCTGTATTAAATGCATCGGACATGCTTTCACCTCCAAGCAATGATGGTATACCTATATCGGCTCTTTGGTGAAAAAACTTTAATCCCGGATTAAGAAAAAAAAGCACGACACGGGGCGACATCACTTTCCGTCATCCGCCTTTTGAAAGACCGGGGGCATGTTTTTTTACGAGGGCGTCACCTTTGCATTTGTGAGGGTATCGGCTGCACCCATTTGTTCGTACGCCCATCGTAGAACCACTTATCAGGGAATCCGCGGCGTTTGGTGAAAGAGGGTCTCCTCGCCCATGAAGTCAGCTCTCTGTAGGCCTGGTGGAGTTTTCTGAACGTCGCCGCATCGCCTCCAAGGTCGGGGTGATGTACCTTCGCCTGCCTGCGATACGCTTCTTTTACGCTCTTTTGCAGTTCTGCCGCATTCAATTGGGCTTTGTCGAGTTTAAGATGAGATAAGTGCGTCGCCTTGATGGAAGGGACTTTTACCATCGACGGTTTAACAGAGATTAACGGCGCGCCGGTTTTGACGGCTTTTCCGAGAAGATGGAATGACGCGAGGTATCTCTTGTTCGTCCGCTTTCTTTCATTCCACCAGATATTTCCCAGCATGTCGGCCATCCTGCTGAAGTCTTCGGCAGGCTTGCTTCCGGGAGACCGCGGATAAAAGAAGCTGAATATCTGCTCAGACCCGTAGGGGAGCATGTCCATTATTATCATGACTTCGGAAAAATAGAACGTCGCGTACTTTGCATTCAGGGCCCTTATCAGGCCCGTTCTTACATCCAACTTGTAAAGGAGACGTTTCCGGCATTCCATGGAGCAGTATTTACGCCGGGCCGTCTTCAGCGTAGCACCACAGGCAAGGCATCTGCCCTTTTTGCTGCCGTTGGGCTCGATTATATTTCTTACAATTAATTGTTTCATATTCAAATAATATAGACAGAAGATGCTATTACAGAAATCGATCAATGTCAATGCCCTTCCGAATTTCACCTTGCCTGAATCGGCATTATCTAATATAAAAATAAGGACATGGAAAATAGAGACGGCTGTCCCTATTTAATAGGAGGACGGTATGAGGGGAAACAGAATCTTTATGTCAAAAGAAATTATCAGAAACTCGGTTCTGCTGATAGCAATGATAATGAGCGTTACAGTAACACAGGGCGTTGTGGCTGAAAACCAAGATATAAAGGTCAATGTGAAAAAAGATGGCAAAGCCAATGAATCATCTGCTGAAAGGACTCAGAAATCTATATGTAAAAAAGTGGCAGCCTTGCTTAAGAAAAATAAAATTGCCGAATACATGCCTGAAAGAAGAGATTTCGATCCTAACGGTTCCGAGTATCTTAATATTGATATTGACGGTGATGGCAAAGCAGACAAAATAATTGTTAGTACGGGGGCTGCAGAATCTTTACTTGCAGTACATCTTTCCACTGGCGGTGAATATGATGTTGAAGTAAGCGGTTTTATAACAATAATTAGATTTGAAGACAATATTTATGCGGTTGTGACCTATCGGGAATGGAACGCGGCTAAAGATAATGATAAAATAATTGGCTATCGATTATATAAATTAACCAAAGACACAGCTATTATAGTCTGCGATAATTTTTGAGGAGGAGAAATGGTGTCAGGTCTTAACGTGTGGCACATTGGTGGCATATTGGGGTCGGACCAAGTTAAGTATTAAAAAGTTAATTCGGGGGACACCTTACTTAATTCGGAGCGCAAAAGTGGAAATAGAGGGACGAGACACTGTATGAGAATTCTCTTAGCTTTCATTTTGTCTATTTCTTTCTTCGTCATTTGTCCGGATGCGGCGGTAGCCCGGGTCTTCGTCTATGATGATGTGGCTCTGAAGGGCCATGAAGTCATGCTCAGAGCCGAGACGAGGGGAACGCTTCTAAGCAAAGGCGGAGAGGTTGTGGAATTCATCGTCGATGGGAGACCTATCGGGAAGAACCTTTCCGGGAGAGACGGATTTGCAGTAAAAACATTTGTCCCGACAAGAACAGGCCTCTATAAAATCAATGTGAAATCCGGCGAAGACAAGGACAGCGGAATACTCCTGGCATTGGAAAAAAGAACGCGGATTGTTTTTATCGATGTTGGAGGCTCTTTGCTGGAAGGGCCGTTCGAAGCGGAGAAACCGGGAAGCAGCAAAGCTGTAACAAGAATCCATAAAAGATTTCCCATCGTGTATCTCATAAAGGGTCTCTTGAGTGCGGAATCTGTGAGATCATGGCTAAAGAAAAACAATTTCCCTGTTGCGCCTGTGCTCCCCTGGGGTCAGGGCGAGGTATTCAGGGAAATCAAAGAAAGGGATTTGCAGATCAAGGCGATAATCGGCGGGCCGGACGTGATTGAATCCGCCCGGGAGTATAAGCCCCTTGCCTTCAGTTTTGATTCCATGGAGGACGCGGAAGTCGTCGAGAATTGGAAAGAGATAGAAAAGAAGCTAAAGTAATTTTTTCTCTCACTGCAAATACTCAAGACCTTTCCATATTGAAAGTTTCTTTCATCCCCTTGTCCCAGTTATCCCAGAGGAACGCGTCCACCTTTCCATCGTGCGTTTCTGCGCATCAAATTCCCAGATAGGCCTTCTTCACGTCTTCGTTATGGAGAAGCGCGTCGGCAGAACCTTCGAGAGTGATACAGCCGTTTTCCATGACGTAGCCGCGGTGGGCGACCTTGAGCGCCATGTGGGCGTTCTGTTCCACGAGGAAAATTGTCGTTCCGCTTTCGGTGTTGATTTTTCTGATAATGTCGAAAATCAGTTTGACGAAAATAGGGCCGAGACCCAAAGAAGGCTCGTCGAGAAGGAGCAGGCGCGGCCTTGCCATGAGCGCCCGCGAGATGGCCAGCATCTGCTGCTCCCCGCCGCTCAGAGTGCCGCCTTGTTGATAACGTCTTTCCGCGAGGATGGGAAAGAGTTCGAAGATGTGATTCACGTCTTTTTTTATGTCTGCCTTGTCCCTCCTGAGAAAGGCTCCCATGTCCAGATTTTCCATGACCGTGAGGCGGGGAAATATGCGGCGGCCCTCCGGTACGAGAGAAATTCCCGATGCGACGATGTCATCCGGGCTCAGGTCCTGAATCGGTTTACCGTCAAACAGAATTTCGCCTGCTCTCGGAGGCACTATGCCGGAGATGGACATGAGGGTGGTCGTTTTGCCGGCGCCGTTCGCGCCTATCAGGGTGATGATCTCTCCCTCGGATACTTCTATGGAGAGATCCTTCAATACCTGGACGTTGCCGTAAAAAGTCTGGACGTTGTGGAGTCTAAGCACTGACGTCTTCCCCCAAATATGCCGTTATCACTTCCGGATTCTGCCTGATTTCCTGCGGCGTCCCGCGGGCGAGCATTTCGCCGTAGTCCATGACGTAAACGGAGTCGGAAAGCCCCATGACCAGCTTCATATCGTGCTCAATGAGAAATACGGAAATCTCCCATTCATCGCGGATGCTGATGATCAGCGCTTCCAGGTCTCTTGTTTCCTGAGGATTCATGCCGGCCGCGGGCTCGTCGAGGAGGAGCAGAAAGGGATCGGTGGCTAAAGCCCTTGCGATCTCGAGGCGGCGCTGGGCGCCGTACGGGAGGTTTATCGCGAGTTGATTTACGTGTTCTTTAAGGCCGATCTTTTTCAGGATTTCATAGCTTCTCGCAACAATGGCTTTTTCTTCCGCCATCGTACCCTTGTCCCTGAGGATGGCGCCGAGGACACCGGTATCCGTGCGGCAGTGACGGCCGATCATAACATTTTCCAGAACCGTCATATCAGGGAATATCCGTATATTCTGAAACGTCCTGGCCACGCCGCTTTCCGTCACCTTGTGAATATTGATACCGGTGATCCTCTTCTGCCTCCCGCCCGGAGGGGTAATGAAGATGTCGCCCCCCGTGGGAGAGTAGATACCGGTGATGCAATTGAAGAAAGTCGTCTTGCCCGCGCCGTTGGGTCCGATAAGGGCGGTAATCTGTCCGGGCAGGACGTCGATGTCAACTCGGTCCAACGCCTTCAAACCACCGAAATTCATGCTGAGATTTTTTGCTTCAAGTATAGGGTTCATAATTTATTTTCTGCTTACCGCATGCAGGGGACTGGCGATAAAAATTAAATACACTGTTTATTCTTCCTCCGTATGAAATTCATAAGTCTTGCGGACGCCCGTGACAATCCCCTGGGGACGGAAGATCATCATGATCACCATGATGATTCCGAAGAGCAGCATCCGGTAATCGCTGAAGGCGCGGAGGTATTCCGGGAGCAATATGAGAAGGAGGGCACCGATGATGATGCCGATGATAGAACCCGTTCCGCCCAGAACCACGATGGAGAGGATCATGGCTGATTCGAGAAAGGTGAAGCTTGCCGGGTTGACGAAGGTGGTCTTGGCCGCAAAGATGACACCGACAAGGCCGGCCCAGGTAGAACCTAAGGCAAAGGCAGTCAGTTTGACCATGGTCTTATTAATACCCATGGCCTGGCAGGCGATTTCGTCCTCCCGGAGGGCAAGGAGCGCCCGCCCTATCCTTGAATCCTGCAGGCGGTTCACGACAAAGATTGTGATGATGCAAAGGAGTATCATGAGAAAATACAGGTATACTGTGGCATCGTGCATGCCCATCTCCATGCCGAAAAGGCCTGGCCGCGGTATCCCGGAGATGCCGCTCGGGCCGAAGGAAAACTCGTTCCAGTTCTCCAGGACCAATCTCGTGATTTCACCGAAGCCCAAGGTTACGATAGCAAGATAATCTCCCTGAAGCCGCAGTACCGGCAAAGCGAGTAGGACGCCCAGGATAGTGGCGGCAAGGGCGCCGAGTGGCAACGCGAGCCAGAAGCCGACTCCGAAATGGTGATAGAGAAGCGCATACGTGTAGGCGCCTGCTGCATAGAAGGCTACGTAGCCCAGATTCAAAAGTCCCGCCTGGCCCACGACGATATTAAGGCCGAGGCCCAGGACGACATACATGAGAGCGGTGGTCATTATATTCGTCTGGTAGATGGATGAGACAAAGGGGAAGAAGAGAGCGATAACCGCCACAATTCCGAGCGAGGGAAGAGACAGCCTCTTCTCGCTCACGAGGCGTTGCAGGTAAGACTTGCGTCCTCCCTGCGCACCGATGCCCTCCTTCCTTGCGGATATGGCCTTTCCTGACATATAGCGCCAGACAAAGGAAAGGATAAAACTGCCGGCGCCGATATAAAGCATGTTCATCCAGCGCCACTCGATGATGTTCTCGATGGTATTGACCCGTATTACCATGATGGGGAAGGTGAGAAACATGAACCATAACGAAACCACGACAGCTTGTTTCATGCCTTCCATGTATTTTGTGTAGTTCAACGTACTCATACCTTCTGCGTTGTTTTATGGCCTAAGAGCCCTGAGGGCTTGATAATCAAAATAACGATAAGAAGGACAAAGGCAAACACATCTTCGTAATCACTGGAGACATAACCCGTGGCGAAACTCTCCGTGCAACCCAGCACCAGGGCGCCGAGAACTGCGCCGGGGATGCTGCCGATCCCTCCGAGAACCGCGGCAGTAAAGGCTTTGATCCCCGCAAGAAATCCGATGTAAAAGTTGATCCTTCCGACGTGAGACGCGATCAATACCCCTCCTATGGCGGCCAGTGCCGAGCCTATGATGAAGGTGTTCGAGATTACGCGGTTGACGTTAACGCCCACGAGCATGGCCATGTTCCTGTCCTGTGCCGTAGCCCGCATGGCTTTCCCCATTCTCGTGAATTTGATGAGCAGCGTCAGGAGCACCATGATCACTGCCGTAGTCCCAATAATGATAAATTCCGTTGAGCCTATGAAACCGACGTAATTCGCCAGGAATGGGAGATCGGGCAATAGATTCGGGAAGGGGAGAAAGTCTGAGGTCTGGGCCAGAAGGATGTAATTCTGAAGAAAGATGGACATGCCGATGGCGCTGATCAGAGGCGAAAGACGGGAAGCCTGGCGTAAGGGCTTGTAGGCGACTTTCTCTACGGTGAAGCCGTAGGCGGCGGAGTAGATTACAGCGACAACGGACGCGAGGATCAGGACGGAAAGACCGCTCATTCCCGACATGGCGAGGACGCCGGCAACAATCAGGGCTGTAAAGGCGCCGATCATGTAGATCTCACCATGGGCAAAATTTATCAGTTCAATGATGCCGTAGACCATGGTGTAGCCCAGGGCAATGAGGGCATAGATGCTGCCGCGCGTGAGCCCGCCGATAAGAAGTTCAAGAAAATAATCCATCTTAATACGCCGTGAATGACAATGTCTTCCGACTCGACTAAGCGGGCTTTCAGAAGTTACAAATAATCTGCCCTTGGCGGAGAGAAGAAATCCAAAACGTGACCGGGTTCGATTATTTCTATCCTGTGTTCAACGTTCTTGGGGATTGAATATGTATCTTCCGGTCCTATAATCTGATCGTGAGCACCAAAGCGGATTCTGTATTTCCCTGATATCACGTATCCGCTCTGTTCATTCGGATGCTTATGAAAGGGGACATTATCCTCTTGTTTGTAAAGCATTTTAGTTATCATAGTATCCGGCCCATGGGATAGAACCAGAAAATCTACGCCGAGAAAACTTCTTCTCGCACCTTTGTCTGCTGTCACTATCATACATTCCCCTTTTTTCTTTCACTGTCGGAGCGTTTCAGAATTCAATTTTTTTCTCCCGCAGCGGGCAAAAACTGTCGGCTTAAGCTTTCTGGACTTCGTCTCCTGGCGGGAGGGATTGAGGGAAGGGCTTATTTGTGCGATATCGGTAAAAAGTCTTATGACGGCGTGGCTCCTCAGAAAGACGAATCTATTTTACTTCCACATAGGCCCCGTTCCTGACCCGGTACACGGAAAAGCCGACTCCTATGGCATCTCCTCTGTTATCAAATTTAATTTTTCCGAGAGGGGTGTCCACATAATATGTGCGAAGGGCCTTTCTTATCTTTTCGTAATCTGTGGAGCCGGCATTCTTAATGGCGAAGAGAAGCGCCTGCGCGCCTGCGTAGCCGTTCAGGAAAAAGGCGCCGGGTTCGGAGCCGTATGCTTTTCTATGCGCCTCTATGGCGGCGATGGCGAGAGGATTTTTCGAAGTATCCTTATGGCTCGTTGCATAGACCCCTTCGGCATATCTGCCGGCTACCTTGATGAAAGTGTTGTCCTTGACGCCGTCGTCGGAGATTAGAAGAGTCTTCAAACCTTTCTTTCGCATCTGCGTCACTATCGAGGCGGCCTCCGGGTGATAACCGCCGTATATTACGGCTTCCGCACCGGATTGCTTTATTTTTTGAACTACCGCGGAATAATCAACAGCGCCCTGGGTTATCCCCTCAAAGAGCACGACGGCAGCCTTTTTCGAATCCTCGATATCCTTCTTCGCTTCTTCCGCGAATCCCTTGCCATAGTCTCCCTTGTCATGCAGGACCGCTATCTTTTTCAGCTGGAGATTTTTGACGGCGAAATCTACGGCAAGCTTTGCCTGGTTCCTGTCGTAACCGATTGTCCGGTAAAAGTTGGGATATTTGCCGCTTAATGTCAGCTCCGTATTTGTGGCCGAAGGCGACATTGCGATCACATGACCTTCTTTGTAAATGCCGAGGGCCGCTTTGGTGGCGCCGCTGCAGATGTGTCCAAGAACTACATTGACGCCTTTGGAAACAAGTTTTGTTGCGGCGTTTGTGGCGACCTCTGGTTTACAGACATCGTCCTCGGCGAGAACCTCAACTTTCCTGCCGAGGATGCCTCCTTTTTCATTGATGTCCTTTGCCACGAGTTCCGCCGCTCTGGCGCTGGGGATACCGTAGGAAGCGATATCGCCGCTGAGCGGCACGGCGACGCCCAGCTTGATCGTGTCCGCAGCGGGGATTGCAGCGGGCAGCGTAAAAGTCACGCACGTGATTGTGATAAATGAGACAAGCAGGGTACTCTTGAAACGTGTTTTCATGGAATTTCCCTCACGCGTCTTAAGATGTAGTTGGATTATTTAAATTATACTATTTGTTAATGCAAGCACTAATCGACCAGGACGCTTTTGTCATACGACGTCCCTTTATCGGGTATCCAGCTTTTAATAATCGGACAAGATCTGGATTCCCGCGCAAAACTGCTGCGGGGATGACAGGCGTTACAAGAACCTTGATGATGACGTATTTGAGTTTCGCTCGCGATCAGGTCCCTTCAAGAGGCCGGCAGGTATTGAGCCTTCGCCATTGCTCGAGGATGTTAATTGAACAATCGCCCTGGATACTTTTTAGTCTGCTGGATACCGTAGCCGCATATTTTTTATCCACTCTTGTCGGTATCAACCCACCGCCAATTACAGAAAATTGTTTTTATTTGGCACATTTGCCGTTCATGATCATTGCCGGTATATTTCTTGCTCCGTTCACTGAAGGTGCGCTACACAAGAAGAACGTAGTGCAGACCTTCAGGTCTGCTGCATCGGCAGGACTAAAGTCCTGCACTACAAAGCAGGTGAAGCGTGCAGGCGGATAACGATGGCAATAATCATCGCTAAAGACAACATACAATTTTTCTTGATAATTATATCTTCAAGATGTTAACTATTTATGGAACCCTTTGATTTTTCTCTTTCTTGTAACAAAGATGAATAGATTGGGGACAAGGGGACGATAGAGCATCGTCCTGTTTCTTAATTCCCTTTCCCCGGATAAACGGCATCTTGTCGCTTTTAGATTGTTTCAGTTCGCTTGCAATGACTTGACAAGAAAATACAGACTCCAAGAGGTTATCACGTGATGGTTGATACGGAAGCGAAAAAAGGCGCCCCATTCAAGAAGGTTCACCAGGTTTTCTCAGGACGCAGAGGACTCTGGCTGCTGCTTGCCTGTCTCCTCGCCGCCGTGGTTTACGCGTACCTCGCCTACTCCGGCCGGATGCCGTCTATGGCGCGTAAACAAGCGACTGCGCCTCCGGCGCGCGCTGTCCCGGTTGTGACGGCGACCGCGGCAAAGGGCGACATTAATATCTATCTCACCGGACTCGGCTCGGTCACGCCGCTCAATACGGTTACCGTGAAGAGCCGTGTCGACGGGCAGTTGATGAAGGTTTCATTCAAGGAGGGACAGGTCGTGGACGCAGGCGCTCTCCTCGCGGAGATCGACCCGCGCCCGTTTGAAGCGCAACTTACCCAAGCAGTGGGGCTGATGGCCCGTGATCAGGCGCTCCTCGCAAATGCGAGGCTGGACCTTCAGCGCTACCATGATCTCGCTGCGGAGGATTCCATCGCGAAGCAGCAGTATGACACACAGAAGTCTTTAGTGCGGCAGCTGGAGGGAACGGTCAAGGTCGACCAGGGCCAGATCGACAATGCGAGGCTGCAGATAGTTTACTCGCGCATCACCGCACCCATCGGGGGCAGGATAGGGCTTCGTCTCGTTGACCCGGGCAACATAGTTCACGCAGCCGATGCCAACGGCCTTGCCGTCATCACGCAGCTGCAACCCATTACCGTCATTTTCACGATTCCCGAAGACAGCCTTCCTGCCGTGCTCGCCAAGCTCAAGACCGGGGAGCCCATGCCCGTTACTGCGCTCAATCGTGAGCAGACAAAAAAAATCGCGGATGGATACCTCCTGACGGTTGACAACCAGATCGATCCGACTACCGGCACAGTCCGGCTTAAGGCGCTGTTTCCCAATAAGGACAATGAGCTCTTCGCGAACCAGTTTGTCAACGCACGCCTGCTTATCGGCGTCAAGAAGGGAACTACGGTGGTGCCCACTGCCGCCTTGCAACGGAGCACCAGCGGGACATTCATTTACGTGGTGACTCCGGAACTGACTGCGGCCGTGCGTGCGGTCAAAGTCGGTCCTGCCGAGGGCGATAACGTTTCTGTTGAAGAGGGGCTGTCGCCTGGTGAGCTCGTTGTGGTGGAAGGTGCGGACAGGCTGCGGGAGGGCAACAAGGTCGAATTGCAGGGTCAAGGCGCCAACAATTCCGGCAAAGGTAAGCGATGAACCCTTCGCGCACTTTCATCCTCAGGCCTGTCGCGACTACCCTGCTGATGGTCGCTATTCTTCTGGCCGGCTTCGTCGCGTACCGCCAATTGCCTGTTTCCGCCTTGCCGCAGGTGGATTATCCAACCATCCAGGTATTCACCTTCTATCCCGGTGCGAGCCCCGATGTCATCGCTTCATCCATAACGTCTCCCCTCGAGCGTCAGTTCGGCCAGATGCCCGGCCTTAAGCAGATGACGTCAACGAGTTCCGGCGGCAGTTCGGTCATTATACTTCAGTTCACCCTTGACCTCAGTCTTGACGTTGGCGAACAGCAGGTGCAGGCGGCTATCAATGCAGCCGCCACATTCCTTCCGAGAGACCTTCCCAACCCGCCGGTCTATAGCAAGGTTAATCCGGCTGATGCGCCGATACTTACTCTGGCCCTGACTTCCGATACAATGGCTCTCCCGCAGGTGGAGGACCTTGCGGACACACGCCTCGCCCAGAAGATCTCACAGCTTTCCGGTGTGGGGCTTGTCAGCATAAGCGGAGGGCAGAGACCGGCTGTCAGAATACAGGCAAACCCCACGGCCCTGGCGGCATACGGCCTGACGCTCGAGGACCTGCGCGCAGTGATTGCCTCAGCCAATGTGAATCAGGCAAAGGGAAGCTTTGACGGGCCGCGGCAGTCTTCCATTATCGGCGCCAACGACCAGCTCCTGTCGAGCAAAGAGTACAGGCCTCTCGTAGTCGCCTATCGCAACAATGCCCCCGTGGTGCTTTCCGACGTTGCCGATGCCATCGACGATGCGGAGAACGTAAAGCTCGCGGCATGGATGAATGATGCCCCTGCGGTGATCGTCAATATACAGCGGCAACCGGGCTCTAATGTCATCGAGGTTGTCGACCGAGTCAAGAAGCTGCTGCCGCAATTGCAGAGCTCGCTTCCTTCAGCAATTCAGGTTTCCATACTTACGGACCGCACGGCGACAATCCGCGCATCCGTGCACGACGTGCAGTTCGAGCTGATGCTGGCGGTGGCCCTGGTGGTGATGGTCATCTTTCTGTTCCTCCGCACCTTGTCTGCAACATCCATTCCGAGCGTTGCCGTCCCGCTTTCTCTGGTAGGTACCTTCGGTATCATGTATCTTCTGGGGTTCAGCCTGAACAACCTGACTCTCATGGCCCTCACAATTGCGACGGGCTTCGTGGTGGATGACGCCATCGTCATGATCGAAAATATCGCCCGCTACATAGAGCAGGGCGACCCCCCGCTTGAGGCGGCCCTCAAGGGTTCGGAGCAGATTGCCTTCACCATTGTATCTCTGACCATCTCCCTTGTCGCCGTTCTTATCCCACTTCTCTTCATGAGCGATGTGGTGGGGAGGCTTTTCCGTGAGTTTGCCATTACCCTCGGCATTACGATCCTCATCTCCGCAGTGGTTTCACTTACATTGACGCCGATGATGTGTGCGAGATTGCTGAAGCACAAGCCGGAGAATCAGCAGAAGAGGCTATACCGAGTATCGCAACATATGTTCGACAGGGTAATCGCGGCCTACGGCAGGTCTCTCAAGTGGGTGCTTGGGCGCCAGACGGCAACGCTCATCGTGGCGGTGGCAACCCTCGTCCTGACTGTTGTCTTGTATGTTATCATACCGAAAGGTTTCTTCCCCGTGCAGGATACCGGGCTCATCCTCGGTATTTCCGAAGGGCCGCAGTGGACATCGTTTCAGGCAATGGCCGATAAGCAGCAGGCGCTCGCGCGGACGATCCTCCGCGACCCGGCCGTGCAGAGCCTGTCCACGTTTATCGGGGTGGATGGGACTAATACGACCCTGAACGGCGGGCGCGTCCTTATCAACCTGAAGCCGCTCTCCGAGCGCGATGCGAGCGCCAGTGAGATCATTCGCCGCCTGCAGCCTGAACTCGCGAAACTCAACGGAATCAACGTCTACATGCAGCCGGTTCAGGACCTCACGGTCGAAAGCCGCGTGAGCCGCACGCAGTATCAGTACAGCCTTGAAGACCCGAATGCCGACGAGCTCGGCCTCTGGACTCCAAAACTTGTTGACGCGCTGCGTGAGCTCCCGGAACTCCGCGACGTGAGCAGCGATCAGCAGAACCAGGGATTGCAGGCCTCGCTTGTGATTGACAGGGCTACGGCGTCACGGCTCGGAATTACCCCGCAGCTCATCGACGATACACTCTACGACGCCTATGGCCAGAGGCTGGTATCAACGATGTTCACACAGTTGAATCAGTATCGGGTCATCCTCGAGGTCAAACCGGAATTCAAGGTGCATCCTGAAAAATTGGGCGACCTCTATGTAAGAAGCGCAAGCGGCGGGCAGGTGCCCCTCGCCGCGTTTACCCAGTTCAAGGAAACCCTGGGTCCGCTTATCATCAGCCATCAGGGGCAGTTTCCGTCAACAAACCTCTCCTTCAATCTCGCGCCTGATGTATCCCTTGGAGATGCGGTCAAGGCAATTAATTCTGCCACGCAGAAGCTCGAAATGCCGGCGAGCATCCGGGGGAGCTTCCAGGGGACTGCCCAGGCCTTCCAATCATCGCTCGCTAATGAGCCCATCTTGATCCTGGCGGCGCTGATAACGGTTTACATCGTCCTCGGGGTGCTTTACGAGAGCTACATACACCCCGTCACGATCCTCTCCACACTGCCTTCCGCAGGGGTGGGAGCGCTTCTTGCCCTGATGATATGCCGCACGGAGTTCAGCGTCATCGCCTTGATAGGCATCATCCTCCTTATCGGCATCGTGAAGAAGAACGGCATCATGATGGTGGACTTTGCCCTGGCGGCGGAGCGCAATGAAGGGAAACGCCCGGAAGAGGCCATCTATCAGGCATGCCTGCTCAGGTTCCGGCCGATCATGATGACGACCCTGGCGGCGCTCCTCGCGGCGCTGCCTTTGGCGATGAGCTCTGGTGTGGGCGCAGAGCTTCGCCGCCCCCTCGGCATTTCCATCATCGGCGGCCTGGTTGTGAGCCAGGTTCTCACGTTGTACACGACGCCGGTCATCTATCTCTGGTTTGACCGGCTGGCAGCGCGCTTTGCAGGAAATCGCTCCGCTGAAGCAAACAACGAGGGCAGCAAACAATGATCGGAGCGAATTTCTCAGCCCCCTTCATCCGGAGGCCGGTGGCGACGACCCTTCTGACTATTGGAATGGTTCTCGCCGGGCTGATTGCAGTCCGTTTGCTTCCTTTGTCCCCCTTGCCGCAGGTGGATTATCCGACGATCGCCGTATCTGCGGGCCTGCCGGGGGCGAGTCCGGAGACAATGGCAACATCGGTCGCGGCGCCGCTGGAGCGGCAGTTTGCACACATCGCGGGCGTCGCCGAGATGACGTCGACCAGCAACCTTGGCTCCACGTCCATCGTCCTGCAGTTCGAACTGGACCGCAACATCGACGGAGCGGCCCGTGACGTCCAGGCTGCGATCAATGCGGCCCGATCCTACCTGCCGGCTGCCCTTCCTTCGAACCCGAATTATCGCAAGGTGAACCCGGCGGAGGCGCCTATCCTCATTCTGGCCCTCACGTCCGATACGGTCGGAAGGGCACAGATGTACGACGCGGCGTCGACCATCCTCCAGCAAAAACTCTCCCAAGTGGAAGGCGTCGGACAGGTGATAGTCGGCGGCGGATCATTGCCGGCGGTGCGTGTGGAGTTAAATCCCCTGTCACTGAGCAAGTATGGGATCGGCCTTAACGACGTGCGTACTGCGCTCGCTACCACCAACGTGAACCGGCCCAAAGGTCAGCTGGCAAACGGCGAGAAGACATGGGAGATCAAAACGAATGATCAGATGTACAAAGCGGAACTGTACCGTCCGATCATCGTTGCCTTCCAGTCGGGGGCGGCGGTAAGACTGTCTGATGTCGCCGATGTGCAGGATTCGGTGGAGGATATACGCAACGCGGGTCTGGTAAACGGCAAACCCTCCATTATGGTAATCGTGTACCGTCAGCCGGGGATGAATATCATCGAGACTGTGGACCGCGTCGTTGAACTCCTGCCTCAGCTTGAAGCCTCCATTCCCGGAGCAATCAACCTCTCCGTCGTTCTCGACCGCACGACGTCAATTCGCGCCTCATTGAGGGATGTCGAGCGCACCCTTGTCATCTCCGGTATACTCGTAATTCTGGTCGTATTTGCGTTCCTGAGGCATTTTCGGAGCGCCCTCATTCCAAGCATTGCCGTGCCCGTATCGCTCATCACCACCTTTGGAGTCATGTACCTCTGCAACTACAGCCTCGATAACCTTTCCCTCATGGCGCTGACAATTGCCACGGGGTTTGTCGTTGATGATGCGATTGTCGTCCTCGAAAACATCACCCGTCACTTGGAAAAGGGCGTTCCTTCCCATGAGGCCGCCTTACTGGGTGCGCGGGAGATCGGCTTCACCGTCCTTTCAATCAGCGTTTCCCTCGTGGCGGTGTTCATCCCTATCCTCCTCATGGGAGGGATGTTGGGGCGTCTCTTCCGCGAGTTCGCCGTGACGCTCTCTGCTGCCATTATGGTGTCTCTCGTGGTGTCGCTGACTGTCACGCCCATGATGTGCGCATATCTTCTGAAAACGGAAAAAGTTCGAACCCACGGACGGCTGTTTAATATGAGCGGGCGCCTGTTTGACAGGATGCATCAGGGTTACGAAAAAAGCCTGTCCTGGGCGCTGAAACGCCAGCCACTCATGCTTGCCGTGATGCTCTCCACACTTGTGATCAGCATCATGCTCTTCATCATCGTTCCGAAAGGATTCTTTCCTCAGCAGGATACAGGCCGCCTGACAGGGACGATACTCGCGGCCCAGGACATATCGTTCCAATCGATGAGAGACAAAATGGCGGCGATCGTGGACATAATCGGAAACGACCCGGCCGTGGAAACGGTAGCCGCATTCACCGGCGGCGGCGGCGGGCGAGCGACAACGAATACGGGGCGGATGTTCATCGCCCTGAAACCCATAGAGGAGAGGAAGCTTAGCGCCGACCAGGTAATCGCAAGACTTCGCAAAAAAATCAGCAGCGTTCCGGGAGCTCCTGCATATCTCCAGGCGGTACAGGACGTGCGTGCGGGGGGAAGGATGAGCGGGGGCCAATATCAGTACACGCTCCAGGGGGAAAACCTGATGGATCTCATGACATGGTGCCCCCTTATAGAACAGCGATTGCGCGAGGTCCCCGGCATTGTCGACGTGAACAGCGATCAGCAGAACAAAGGGCTTCAGGCGTCGCTTGTTATCGATCGCGCCACGGCGTCGCGCCTGGGTGTCAGCCCGCAGGTAATCGATGATACGCTTTACAGCGCGTTCGGCCAGCGGCAGGTATCGATCATGTACACGCCTCTGAATCAGTACCATGTTATAATGGAGGTCGAGCCACGCTTCTGGCAGCGCCCGGAGACACTCCGCTATATCTATGTGCCGTCATCGACTGGGGCGCTCATTCCCCTCAGCGCCTTCACCCATTACGATATGACGCAGACGTCGCTCGCAATCAGCCATCAGGGACAATTCCCGTCAGTGACGCTGTCATTCAACCTCGCGCCGGGACTTGCCTTGGGCGATGCAGTGAAAGCGATCGACACCGCCACGCGGAAGATGGGATTGCCTTCGAGCATTCACGGCAGCTTTCAGGGGACGGCCCAAATATTTCAGGCATCCCTCGCCAATCAGCCCCTCCTGATCCTTGCTGCGCTGGTAGCGGTCTACATCGTCCTCGGCGTGTTGTACGAGAGTTACATCCATCCGCTTACCATTCTCTCGACGCTGCCTTCGGCGGGTGTCGGGGCATTCGTAGCTTTGCTGGTCTCGGGCACGGAGCTGACCATCATCGCCCTGATCGGACTCATCCTGCTCATCGGCATCGTGAAGAAAAACGGCATCATGATGGTGGACTTTGCCCTGGCGGCTGAACGCAATGAAGGGAAACGCCCGGAAGACGCCATCTATCAGGCGTGTCTGCTGCGGTTCCGTCCGATCATGATGACGACCATGGCGGCCCTCCTGGGAGCGCTGCCCCTTGCCATTGGATTCGGCGTCGGGTCCGAACTCCGCCGTCCCCTCGGTATCGCCATCGTCGGCGGATTGATCTTCAGCCAGATGCTTACGCTCTATACGACTCCCGTGGTGTACCTCTATCTTGACCGTCTGCGGCTTCGCCTGCAAAAAAGAAAGACGGAGAGGAAGAGGTTGGCTGTCCACAATGTACCTGCCGGTGCGCCGGATGTGCAGTGATCGGATGCGGAGGGCGGCATGTTCAAAAAAATCGTTGTTTGCGGGAGTCCATCTTGGTAAGATGAACCGGCAGAAGGAATAATATATGATTCATCATAAGTCAGGGTATCGAGAATGGGCAAAGCCGCGCAGTCTTGCAATTGCCGCCGTTGCGGGGATGCTTGTCATTTTCACCGCGTGTGCGGTCGGACCTGACTATGTCAGGCCGAAAGACGAAGCGCCCGCCGCCTACAAGGAGGCAGCAGAGTGGAAGGTGGCACAGCCGCAGGAGGCCGTCGTCCGCGGAGCCTGGTGGAAGATATTTCAAGACCCTCAGCTTGACACCCTCGAAGAGCAGGTGAATATATCGAATCAGAATGTTGCCGCTGCGGAAGCGCAATTCAGGCAGGCGCGCGCCGCCGTGCAGGCTGCGCGTGCAGGCTATTTCCCTAATCTCTCAATCGGAGCCCAGGCCACTCGTTCCCTCGCATCAGGTAATGCCGGCAACGCTCTTGGTACGACGAACCAGGTTTCCGACCTGCTGTTGACAGGGACGGCCTCGTGGGAACCGGATATCTGGGGCAAGGTCCGTCGTACTGTCGAGGCAAGCCAGGCAGGCGCCCAGGCAAGCGCAGCAGACCTGGAATCGCTCCGCCTCAGCACCCAGGCTGCGCTGGCGCAAAACTATTTCCAACTCTGCGCGCTCGACGCTCAAAAAAAGCTTCTCGATGCGACGGCGGCGGCATTCCAGAAATCTATGGACATGACGGAGAGGCGCTACGCGAGCGGTGTGTCATCCAGGGCCGATGTCCTTCAGGCGGAGACACAGCTCAAAACCACGCAGGCGCAGGCGATCGATGTAGGGGTGCAGCGCTCCCAATTGGAGCATGCAATCGCACTCCTCGTGGGTAAACCGCCGTCTGGTTTATCCGTCCCCGCAACGCCCCTCGCGGCGACGCCGGTCGCCGTACCTTTCGGCATTCCTTCGGAGCTCCTTGAACGGAGGCCGGACATCGCCGCTGCGGAACGGCGCGTAGCGGCAGCGAATGCCCAGATCGGGGTTGCCAAGGCGGCCTATTTCCCGAACGTTGTCTTGAATGCAACGGGCGGATTTGAATCTTCGCATCTGTCCGACTGGCTCTCCTGGCCGAGCCGCCTCTGGTCTGTCGGCCTGGCCCTGACGGAGACCGTATTCGATGCGGGTCTGAGGAGCGCCCTTACAGACCAGGCACGGGCAGCCTATGACGCGACGGTGGCGTCTTATCGCCAAACTGTGCTGGGGGGATTTCAGGAAGTGGAGGACAATCTCGCTGCGCTCCGGATACTGGAAGAAGAATCCCGCATCCAGGGCGAAGCGGTAAGCGCCGCGCGCCGATCATTGGAGGTCAGCATGAACCAATACAGAGCAGGAACAATAAGCTATATCGAAGTGGTGACCGTGCAGACTATCCTGCTTGCAAACGAAAGAACAGCCATCGACATCCTCAGCCGCCGCATGGCTGCGAGCGTCCTCCTGATCAAAGCGATAGGCGGCGGTTGGAATTCCGCCTCGCTCCCGTCAAACAAGGAACTCAACAGCAGCAGGGATGACAAGCGCGATTAACCGGCGCCTACCTGTCCGCCTCTTAAGAGTGATCTACTCACCGATAATCTTGACGAGCACCCTTTTCTTTCGCCTGCCGTCAAATTCGCCGTAAAAGATTTGCTCCCACGGGCCGAAATCGAGCCTGCCCTCACTAATCGCGACGACCACTTCCCTTCCCATGATCTGACGCTTCAAATGGGCATCACCGTTATCCTCACCCGTGCGATTGTGGCGATACTTTGAAACAGGTTCATGGGGCGCCAGCTTCTCCAGCCATTCTTCATAGTCCTGATGGAGGCCGGACTCGTCGTCGTTGATGAAAACGGAAGCCGTGATGTGCATCGCGTTTATAAGTGCGATGCCGTCGGTTATTCCGCTATCCTGGAGGCATTCTTCCACCTGTGGCGTGACGTTCACGAAAGCACGACGGGTTGGAATGTTGAACCAAAGGTCTTTCCTGTAAGATTTCATTTTTCATTCTCCTCATGTGAAATGCAGAATTAGAATTAAATTTGTTTTTGTCAATTGGACGGGTGAACTCTTAAAAATATTATCTCAGGTTTCTTCTTGAAAGCAACACGGAAAGTCGAAGACAGGATATGCTAATCGTCAAATACAAAGCAGCAGGAAAGATCGGTAGATGATATCGTTGAATTCGGTGGAGAGCGCATTCCCCGCGCATACAGACTGCGCCGCCTTCCCGCAGAATTGTTTTTAAAATCTTGACCCTCCATTCTCCATTATAATCGGAAATAAACGAAGAAGCCGTAACCTGTATCGGAGATATTTCTGCACCGAGGGATATAAAATGGCAGAAATCTAATTTTGAATGTGGTACAACTTCCGGGGGCAGGTCAGAATGTACACTGCGTGGAAAAGATAAAAGATTATTTGGGAAGAGTCACTCTGAAATTGAAGTATCGACTTCAGACTATAGAAAGGTAATCCATGAAGCTCAAGATACCCTACTACGCTCAGAGTTCCGAATTCAGCTGCGGACCCGCTTGTGTGCTGATGATTTTCAAGTTTTTTAACCCCAGCCTTAAGCTGAATCGTACCCTGGAGTTTGAGGTATGGCGTCAATGCAACATGATCGGAGTAAAAGGCGCAGACCCTTTCGGGATGAGTGTCCCGTTGTTAGATGCCGGCTATGAGGTCCACCTGTTAACGCAACGCAGGAGTGTGAGCGACCCTGATTTGTGGAGCAGCAGGATGCAGGAACTTAGGTTGACCCCGGAAGACGAGGATTTAGCTGTTTTCGGTATTGCCGAGAATAAGAAGCGCGCTCTGGGCCGTGGCTTGACTGTGGTGTACAGCCAATTGACGGTCGAGCGGGTCGCTAAGTCCTTCTATGAAGGGTTCATCCCGATAGCATTGGTACACATGGGAGTGGTGCACCAGCTGGACATACCTCATTGGGTAGTAGTGACGGACGTCGGAGATAATGATGTAGCCTTCAACGACCCCTATCCTCCCAAAGGGGGAAAGAACATTTGCGTGAGCCGGGAGGAATTCCGGCAGATGCTCGGTGCTGTTGGAACTCGGTTCGGTCTCAGCCCGTCGGTTATCTTTATCAGAAACTGCAACCAGTAAAGGAACCGGACTTTACGAATACAAAGAGGTAAACCCGAGCCTTTAAGATTTTATCGTAAGGGAGTACGACTTTAGCATCTCAACGGGATGATAGGATTTTTTCGATTGGGCGAGGGTTGCAAGGTCCATATCACTCTCTTTGTTCATAAACACATATCCATGGAAGAGTTCCTTGGCACACTCATTGTCCAGAAACTGGTAAAGACCTTTGATGTAGGGATAGGCCTTTTCAAAATTGAGGACGCCCATATCCTGCGTTAAATGGGACATGACGGCAAAGGCGCAGATCTCACCGTCTATCCGCACACATAACCCGCGCCAGTCCAGCTCTCCTATGGTATGGAGCGCCTCAATGACCGCTGCCTTCTCACAGGTCATATTTTTCTCCTGCTCTTTGTCACATTCCTGCAGATCACACCATTTTTCAAGAAAGTCGAGACACTCGGGAACATCTTTTTCTGTGATCATCCCCGCGGTCGCCCGGTTATGATTAAGATATTCACGAGTAAACTGGTGAATCAGATTCCGTTTTTTTGCGTATCGATTTCCCTTGAGTTCGACGAGATCCTGGGTGAGATAGAGATAGTCCTCATACTCTTTCTGCTCAGTGATATCGAAATAAGGATGGAGCGAGTTCTCCCCCACTTCCTGCAGATAATCCCCGGGAACAAAACATATCCGCTCGCATCCCATCGCCATGACAAGTTCTTTCAGGGCAGCGGGTGCAGGCCGGCCATTTCCACCCACGGGCAGAATCAAGTATCCTTTGTCGTCATGGTCCATGATTTTCCTGGTCACGACGATCACCTCGCCATCTGCAATCTCGTAATGAGATTCGAAGCAGTCGCCGTTCCAGGCAATGATCGAAGGCAGGGAATAGGTGCTGAGGCGGTGCGGCTGACGCTCAAAGAAGCTCTTCAACAACGGATAGTCTGCTCTGGTTAGTGGCTTCATCGCTTATAATCAATCTTCAGCAGCATCGGCAGAGAAAAAGGCATTTCCTCAAATCCTATTTTTCGATATAAGGAATGGGTGCGATTTTGAGCGATCAAACCGATCCACCGCATGTTGTCACTACGGAGACGACCCACGATTTCTTCGACAATCCTTGTTCCGATCCCCTGATGTCGAAGTCTGGGGGAAACGGTCACATCGTGAATATAGGCGTCATTCACACGATCGCTGATTGCCCGACCCATCCCCCTAATCTCGTTTCCGTCTCTGACGGTCAAAAAGCAGTGACTCCCCGAAATGATGCGACGGATCAACTCGTGATTTCCATTATCCTGCTCATCCCACCAGCCGGCTTCCCGGTATAAGGCCGCGATCTGCTCGATTTCCCCAGGATTGGGGTCGGTTATAAACTGATATTTATACTCTATCATGTTGATAATGGTCGATGTACATCTTCCAGACGGCAAAGGGCGGAGAGCTGATTACCGGACCTGTGACGATATGTGGTTGCCATGGCCAAGCGCCATGACGAACCAAGCATTAATCCGCCTTTCTCTTATAAAAAAATATCAAACATGAATAAATAAATCAAGGTTAACGTTTACGAAAGCCCGACGGGTTGGAATGTTGAACCAAAGCCCTTACCCGTAACATTTCATTTCTTATGCTCTTATGCGAAATGCAAAATAAAAAAATAACTTCACTTTTGTTAAGCAAATGGATGAACTCTTATTACGGCGGCAAACAATTATATCAATCCTGTCATTCCCGAAAATTCGGGCATCCATCCAAAATACTCGATGGGGGATCGAGTCCGGCATGACAATAGGCGTCTTAATCGGGCGCGCTTTTGGCGTAGGAGTTTTTCTCATTTATTTGACGATACGCAAACTTCCAATATCCGATCCACGTTGAATACTCGTCTTTCTTTGCGCATCAAGCAATAGGCATTCATTCCGAGAAAAGGATGACCGTTGTATTCCATCTCTCCGACAGACATCGGCCTGATTGTGCGGCGCGATTTTTCGTCCTTTGCTTTTAAATAGAGAATATCCAGATTCTTCTTCTCTCTTATAGCGGAACGAATAATTTGCAATTTATCGTCGCGAGAGCATTTTTGTTCTGCTTTATCGTATTGTGTACGTGTAAGAAATTTTACAATATGCCAATCCATCAAAACGTGACTTTTCTTCAGCGGTTGCTTCAGGATTATTCCGTCCAGAGATGTGCAGCGCGAGAGGGCAACATACATCTGTCCGTGGGCGAACGTTCCGCGCCCCACGTCGATGATAACATTTTCAAAGGTTTTCCCCTGGCTTTTGTGGATAGTGACGGCAAAAGCCAGGCGGATGGGATACTGAGTGAACGACCCGACATCTTCGGAACAAAGCTCATTATCTTTTAAGAAGAAACGGTATATTTTCCAGGTATAGGGACTAATTTCCACGGATTCGCCGTTATCTAATTTGGCGGAAATTATCTCTTCGCCGTCGTCATCCTTTTCAAATCCCGTTATTTTGCCGATGGTGCCGTTGATCCACCTTCCATAAGTATCGTTGTTCAAAAGCATTATTTGGGCGCCTTTTTTTAGTTTCAATTCCGTTGCTGTCGGCAGATATTCTTTACCAAATTCGCCGTCAATCATACCTTGCGCTTTCCATATTTTGCCGGGAAGCTTAGCCAACTGTTCCTCGTTAATGCCGTCGGCTAAATCATTAGTGCTTGTCAAAGAGAGATAAAAAGAGCCGGAAGGGGAGGTAAACTGAGAATCATAGCGCTTATTGAACAGCGCGATATCGTCATCCGTGATGGAGTTATTGCGGATAGCGTTGAGCAGGCGAATAAATTCGTTATCTTTCTGGCGATAAACTTTTTCCAACTCGACAAATTCCATATCCAGTTGTTCCAATATTTTGGCGCTGAAGAAATAAGGACTGCTATAGTACGACTGGAAGATATCTCTTTCGCGGCTGGTGACAACAGGCGGCAACTGGTAAAGATCTCCGATAAAAATCATTTGCACGCCGCCGAATGGACGTTTGGAATTGGGGCCGTTGAGGCGCAGAAATTTATCCACACAATCCAGCAGATCAGCACGTACCATGGACACTTCATCAATGAGGATGGTTGTCAACTTCTTATAGATAGAGGATTTTTCTTTGGCGGCGCCCCTTTTCTTCTTGATAGCAGTTAGAGTTACATCAGGCTTGAAATGAAAAAAAGAATGAATTGTCTGTCCGCCGACATTAACAGCGGCAACACCGGTAGGGGCCAGGATTACTACTTTCTTTCTTGTAGTATTGCGGAAATAATTTAAGAGAGTTGATTTACCGGTGCCCGCCCGGCCGGTTATGAAGATATTCTTGTCCGTCTCTTCCATCAACTCCAGAGCATGCTTAAACTCGGGATTAAAATCAATCTCAGCCGGTTTTGCTGTCTTATTCATTTTGATCAGTCTTTTCTGGTTCTAACGCAGGTCTTCTCTTAGGGCGGAAAAGTGCGTCCGACGGACTTTTTGCCGCGCCGGTAATATCTTTTCCGGCGCCATTTTCTTGTCTAAAAGAGACTTTTGAAACTCTGGAAGAATATCGTTGGCACAAATTCCCGGTATTTACGAAGTTCGTTCTTAGCCCTTGTTACCATAATATCCGAAATGATGTAAATGGGCTTTAATGGTAATTATGTAATGTCTGCTTCCTGTAAGCGTCAGGTCGAGTAATTTCACTGCTGTAGTAGATTTCAAACACAAATCGTGATAGTCAAAATATGAAATAGGCGGTTGAATGAGTTCCTTTTCTTGCCAGTCGCGCCTCCGCCCATAGATTGCCTTCGTCGCATCCGGATGGGAAGAAATTGCAGAATTCATCCATAACAAGTTGAAACATCTATCAATAACAAAGAACGAGGAAAAATCATGAGCAAGCTTCTTAAGGATTATCCTGTCGTCATTGAATTTCCTGTCGCCTGGGGTGAAATGGACGCTATGAGTCACGTGAACAACATCGTATATTTCAGATATTTCGAGAGCGCCAGGATTGCCTATTTTGAAAAGGCGGACATGTTCAGTTACATGACAGAAACAGGGATTGGACCCATTCTCGCCACGATATCCTGTAAATTCAAGATACCCCTGTCATATCCCGATCATGTCCTCATCGGTGCGAAAGTAATCAGCATCGAAAAGGACCGTTTTATCATGAATCACGTTGTCGTCAGTAAAAAGCATCAGAAGGTGGCCGCTGAAGGTGACGGGGTGATCGTGATCTTCAATTATCGGCAGGGCAAGAAAGTGACTGTCCCCGAGGTGGTGAAAGAGAGAATTCTTGATATCCAGAAATCGACTCAGGGAAAGGAAGATTAGCTTTAAATTTATACAATGCCGAAATATCTGTTTCCTCTATAAACCCACATGCCGGCGCGTCGGCACAAGTAATAGTGAAAACAGATCGCGATTGCTGCTCCCCCGACTTCTATTTTGTTTTGCTTGTTTATTTATCAAACGGATACTTGTCTTGATTTCTCATTATCCCATCTGCTCTCGTGCGCCTCTGGGCATAATATCTGAGGGGCATGACAAGACCAAAAAAGGGAATGATATACATGGCAGCCACAATGGGTTCGATAGGGCCGAAAAACTCAGAGGAAAAAACAATCACCAGGACATTATTCATGTTCGCTAACATGACTGCGCCGGCCAGTTGATTCTCCACAGAACTTTTCCAGAAGAAGAGGATCCCGACGGTGCAGCAGATCGCCGACAACACTATGGCCACTGCGGATGCCGTGATAATGATGATGGGCTCTTTTTTGAAAAGTGGTGCATACCGGCAGAAAATTCCCAGATTTATTACGGCAAAAAGCAGGAGAGAAATGGGAAACTGCCTTTTCATCAGATGCTTCAACAGGCCCGGGGTGACGCGTCTCAGGCCTTCAATGACTAAAATGGGGACGAAGATCACCAGCATAAGCATGCGGACCATGGCGATCAGCGACAGCTCCGCATACTTCGCTGCAACAACATGGATGAGAGCCGGTAAAGTGATGGGCACCAGGACCGATGTGATCACGACGACCACCAGGACAAGAGGGCTATTCCCTTTTATCAGATTGGATATGAAAGGGGCCACAACCCCTGTGGAAACACCTACCAAGAGCAATGCGGACAGGGCATAAGTCGGGGCAAAAAATTTAAATATATAAAAAACGACCACAGGCAGAATCAGGCTTTTCAGAACGGTAAAAGTTAAAATGGTCTTGTAATGGTCTTTCAGCGTCCTCCAGACAGTATCCAGTTCAATGGAAAGGTAACTGAGGGCAAAAAGGACCATCAGACAGTAAATAGGCAGGGATTGGAAAAAAGAACCGAAGTGGGGGAAGATGATCCCTGTCGCCATGGAGGAAAGGACCACGAAGAGAAGTAAGAGATCGTTTACACGAAATGGAAGTTGCATGTTTGATAGAACCTGTCGATTAAGGTTTTAATTTCTGCAACATATGAAGCTCTCCGCAGCAAGCCAAGCTGCGGACAATTCGCTCGCATTAGAGTTCAAGAGAGTGGAATAGCATATAGAAATCCCTCTCCAATCCCCTTTACAAAAGGGAGGAACATGTTCGGGAAGACCGGCGCGGAATCAGGCATTGTCGCGAAACAGTTTGAGCCAGATGGGGCCGCTCATGGAAACCAATCCGAGTATGGCAAATGCAAATCCCCATCCGTAGATTCCGCTCCCGGAGACATCGAGTACGAGGCCGAAGGCGAGGGGCGCAAGAAATGCCATGCCGAATCCGACAAACGCGTACAGTGCCAGCGTCCTGCCGCGTTCAGAGTCATGTGCCGCTGCGACGACACCGGCTGTCAGCGCAGCACTGTCGAGCATCATGGCAATCCCATAGAGCACGCAGAGTCCCGCGACCATGATAAAAGGCAGAGCAGCGGTAAAGCCTATGATGCAGCCGATGAGACCGGCGGCAAGCATGAAGATCGTGATGACGCGCCTCCGTTCCGATATCAGCGCCAGTTCATTGCCGAGGACACTGGCAGGCACGCCCGCGAAAAGAACGATCGTGGCCAGGTTCTGCGGAGTGATGTGGTATTCACGGATAGTTTGCAGGCTTATGCTGAAGGCGAGAAAGGTGACGAGCCATGTACGAAATCCAAAGAGCTCCCAGCAGTGAACCGCATATCCGCACATGTAGCCTATAGCCGAACGGTTCCGGAGAGCTCCGCGAAAATTAAAGGATGAGAGGAGAGGTTCTTTTCGCGGCAGATCAGGCGTCTTTGGCCGAACGGCAAGAGCGAAGATCAATGCGGCTCCGAGGCATCCCACGGCCAGCATCACAGCCGAGGAGCGCCAGTCAAGCAAAGTCACCAGCCACCCGGATAGAAATACCGATATGGCCGTGCCGATGCCATACGAAGACGTGTAAAAGGCGATGGACCTGCTCTGCGTTTTTCCAGTGATGTGATCGCTGAGCGCCTTCAGTCCCGGCATTTACGTCCCGGCCAGGCTTACACCTGCGCAGAATCTGAATAACATCGCCGTGAGCGTGCCCTCGGCAAGCCACCCGAAGCCCGCCATCGAGGCTGCGCCGAAGACGGCAGAATAGAGGTAGATGCGGCGCGGGTCGATCCTGTCGGTGAGACTCACAAGGATGGGTACAAAGGCCGCGTATCCTCCATAGAAGATGCCATTGATCCAACCGGCCTCGGTATTGCTGAGGCCCCACTCGGCCTGAAAGCCGGGAAGAAGGGCCGGGAAGTACATCGTCCCGGCCATGGAGAATATTTCGGCGGCACATACGCAAATGATGAATCTGACCTGACTGTTCATGCGCGAAAAAAGATGAGGATTAATAAATTAATTGTCTTTGTCGGATTTTTCTACCATTCTTTTCGGATTATTGTAATAATCAATTGCATTGAACTCAATCGATTTCTTAAATTTATCTTATGGAAAATACATTTCGAGAAACCGGCGGCATTGAAGTGGTACTGTTTGATTTCGGGGGTGTTCTCTCTGAAGAAGGCTTCCGGAACGGCCTCCGGGCAATTGCGAGGCTAAACGGATTCGACGAAGAGACCTTTGTCAGGACTGCCAACGATGTGATCCATGCCTGTGGATACGTTACCGGCAAAGTGCCCGAAAACGCCTATTGGGAAATATTGAGAGGGACTACCGGCGTCCGGGGTGATGACCAGTTCCTGAGAAATGAAATACTGTCCCGTTTCAAAATGAGAGAATGGATGATCGGCACGGTGAAAAGGCTCAAGGTGCTTAAAGTCCGTGTGGGGATCCTCAGTGACCAGACCGGCTGGCTTGATGAACTCGATGCCCGGTATCACTTTTTCAGGCTGTTTGATTATGTTTTCAACAGCTATCATATGGGGAAGAGCAAGAAGGACCAGACGCATTTTCTGGATGTGATCCGTGCGTTAGGAACTGAGGCGCGTAGAGTACTCTTTATTGACGATGACGCGGGGAACTGCGAAAGGGCTGAACAAGCGGGTTTGAAGGTTATCCATTACCTGGACCGTGAACAATTCCTTGAAGAGATTGCCGGATATTTTCCGGCAATGACATCATAAGACATGGCGCAGACCGTGAGACCGGCCATATTGGCAGGACTGGGGTCCTGCACTACTTCTGTGTCGCGTCTTTCCATTTGACACATATACACATTTTTCTTATACTCTAATATCATTTCCGCTTGACACCCTTCATTTCTACTAACCAAAAAGGACGAGGAGGACCCATGCAGCTGATAAATCAACTGGATGCCATCTTTAAGCCCAAGAGTGTTGCGGTGATCGGAGCTTCACCTGCTCCGGGCAAACTTGGCTATGATGTTATTTACAACCTGATCCATGCCGGCTTTTCCGGTCCGATATATCCGGTCAACCCGAAAGCGGATCAGATTCTGGATCGTCCCGCATACAAGCAGATCGGCGATATTTCGCCCGCACCGGATCTTGCGGTGATAATCATACCCGCAAAGGCAGTGCCCGGCGCAATCGACCAGTGCGGCATGGCGGGGGTCAAGGCCGCCGTGGTCATTACGGGAGGGTTTGCGGAAGCGGGAGAAGCAGGCGAGAAACTTCAGGTGGAGCTGGCCGATGCCGCGCGCCGCTACGGCATCCGGGTCATCGGTCCCAATTGTCAGGGGGTGAATAATCCTCATTATAATCTCTGCGCCTCATGGCCGCTCCTTACGAGGAAGGGCCGCATGGCTTTTATCTCCCAGAGCGGTACGGTCGGGGCGGCGCTGATGGACTGGGCGAGCGAGGAACACCTCGGTGTGAGCGCCTTCGTAAGCCTCGGCAATCGCGCCGACGTCGATGAAACAGATTGCATCCAGTATTTTAACCATGATCCCAATACGGAGGTGATTGCCCTCTATGTGGAAGGCGTCAAGCGACCCGTTGAATTTCAAAAGGCGCTGGCCGCGGCCACGAAACCCGTCGTTATTTTGAAATCCGGGCGCACGGCGCGGGGCCGTGTTGCGGCAGAATCGCACACCAAGTCCATGGCGGGAGTGGATGCCGTTTATGACGCCATCTTCAGAAAATACCGGGTTCACCGCGCCGATACCATCGAAGAGCTCTACGACTACGCCAAAGCGTTAGCCTACATGTCCAAGCCTCCGGGAAAACGCTTGCTCAATATCACCAGCTCGGGAGGCTCTGCCATCCTGGCCATAGATCAGGCGGAAAAACTCGGGTTCGAATCGCCGCGGCCGGAGGCGACCCTGAGGGAACGCCTGCGTGCAATCTTGCCGGCGCACTGTTCGGTTGATAACCCCATAGACCTTACGGGAGACGTGATCGGCGATCCGACGCTGTACAGCAAAGTTATCGCTGCGGCAAAAGGTGACTATGACACTATGGTCATCATCTTTGGCGACCCGATTGCCGGGGCATCGAAGATCGTCACTCCGGGTGCTTCCGAGGTGGTTATCTTCCTGGGCGGCGCCGATGTCGAAAGAGAGGAGCGCGTTCTGATCCACCAGCGGGGCATACCGGTCTTTCCCACTCCGGAGCGCGGCCTCAAGGCCTTGCATCAGTTCTTCCGGTTCGAAAGCCGCACCGTTATTCCCTCTGCGACTCACGCGCCGACCTCCGGCCTGCAATTGATGGGCGCGAGTGACGCAGTGACGCTGCTCGATGAGGTCGGCATTCCAGTGGCTGCCGCGAGACTCGCCAAATCGCCCGAGGACGCCGCAGCATTGGCGCGTACGTTTGCCACTCCCGTGGTCCTCAAGGTGGCCTCGCCGGACATAGCCCATAAGAGCGATATTGGCGGCATACGCCTTAATCTATCCACCGATAAGGCAATACGCACCGCCTATCACGAAATCATGGCAAGCGCCGCCGCTCACGCCCCGCGTGCCCGGGTCGAGGGGGTAACCGTATCACCCATGGCCGAGGCAGGCGGCCAGGAAGTTATTGTTGGTGTATTCACGGATCCCCAGTATGGGCCCATTTTGATGTTCGGCCTGGGGGGAATCTTCACGGAAATTTACCGGGATGTACAGTTCTGCCTGCTCCCCGCTTCCAATGAAGAACTGCGCCAGACGATCGAGTCTATTACCGGGTATCCGCTGCTCGCCGGCGTCCGGGGCCAACGCCCGAAAGACGTAAAGAAGCTGATAGAAGTCATGAAGGGTGTCTCCAGACTGGCAATTGATAATCCGGAAATTGATCAGATTGATCTGAACCCCGTGCTCGTTTATGAACGGGGTGTCCTTGTCGTGGACGCCCGGATCTTCAGGCGGACGCTATAGGTGCTATGCGCTTATGCAGTGATGTGTGGCCCTGGCCGGCGGTGTTGCCGCGTCTGATGAACCATATATGTCAGTCTTCAGTGGATTTTGTGATCCGTAAGCAGGTTGGCCATAATCAGACCGTAAAAACTTTCCCTGCCGGACTGGTAATTCCAGCCTAAGTGAGTGAAGCAATTTGCACACACTGCGATGCACCAGGTGAATCCGGGAAACCATGTGGCCTCGTATGTGGGGATGCCGTAGATGAAACTGCCCCATGCCCTGGAAAAGCAGCCGATATGGAAGGTAATGCCGAGAGGATTTTTAAATATATGTGCATGCTGACCGTTTACGGCAATGCTGTATCCGACGGTTGTGATCTCGTTTCTGCAGTTCTTACAAATGATTGACTCTTCTCTTTCTTCAGTTTTCTCTTCCTCCAATATTTTCGAGCAGACTGCAGCGATTTGCTCGTCCGCAGATTCTTTCAGTGTCCGCAGAGGGGCTACGTGATATGAATGTATTTCATGTCTCGTGCGAAAATTCATATTCAGGAAACTTCCTGTATCCCGGTGTGTTTGTCCATGTTTCTGAATTCGGTATCGAGCGCATTCCACGCGGCTTGCTGCGAGGTAAGCGAGCGAATGATGACATACTGTTCCTTAAGAATCAAAGATTCTCCGCCGCATGCTGCGGAGAGCTTCAATTAAGCCCATCTATCCTATTTTAATTGATTTGATGCTCTAAAGCAAATTATCACAAGAGCCGATTATTGTTATGAGGTGCCTGGGAGTGATGCTGGGAATTAAGGGAAGAATCGAATCTAAAGCAGCGATAATTATTCTTGTGGTTCTGTGTATATCACTGCCTGTCCGCTCTGCAGAGATGTACAGATGGGTTGATATAGAAGGAGTAGTGCACTTCTCAGACGATCAACCGGAAGGTATCAACGGGACTAAACGGCTGAAGGTGGAAGATGCAATGCCAAGGGAGGAAATCCCTGGTGTGAGACTGGAAATGCCCGGAGGAAAGGTCACTGCTCCACAAACGAAGCCGAAAGAAGATTCGAACAGGATAACTTCCAGAACACAACAGAAATTGGCGAATTTTCCCCTGGTCTTCCAGAAACGTAATTGGTGCGCCTTTGCCAGCATGGAAATGGTTCTTAAGTACTATGGCTTCGATGTTGATCAGGATGCGATTTACAAAAATTTAAATGCGCGGAGGAGAAGCACCGTCAGGGAAGGAGAAGGACTCGATACGAGAACGGTGGCCCGCTTCATGAGCAGGGCGGGGCTTAATGTTGATTACCGTGAAGAGGGCGATCTCGAGGCCGTAAAAATCTATATTGATAAAGGTATTCCCGTAATGTGTGGACGCATTGCACCGGGGAAATGGGAAGGTACGCGCCACATGGCGGTGATAATAGGGTATGACGATGTATATAAGGCAGTCGTGCTTGCCGATCCCGGCTATGGTCGGGAAATATCGCTCTCGTACGATGAATTTATGGACGAATGGGGAAGGGTAAACAAACCGATGATTGCGGTATCCAAATGAGGACAGGGTAAACACCCGCAATAAAAAAGCAGCCGGGCTTTTGCATTGAGTAAAACCCGTGGGATTCATTCTCTTGACAAACTTCGCACGCGTGTGTTACGCATGCATCCAACACAGGCAACCCGCAAGGGCGTTAGGGAAGGCGGTGAAAATCCGCCACGGGCCCGCCGCTGTAACCGGGGACGAAAACCGCAGTGGCCACTTTCCTCCAAGGATGGGAAGGCGCGGCGAGTAGAAAGAGCCGGAAGTCAGAAGACCTGCCTGCAGAGCAAATGTAGTTTTGGCCTGTGCGCGGTACAGGCAAAGCCGGAATCACCGTAGATGGAAAACGGCATCCACGGATCAATAAAATGGTTCGTGGATTTTTTATTATTCTTATGGCACAAAAATTATTGCTCCTGAGACACGGAGATATCGGCAAACAGTATCAGGACCGGTATATCGGGAGCACGGATGCGTCCATGAGCCTCCTCGGGCATCAGCAGGTCAGGTCCGTCCGGGCGCTGCTCGATACAGAAGGGCCCTGCCGGTGTATCTCGAGTCCCATGGCGCGCTGCAGAGAAACGGCAGCGGCTGTCATGGAGACTGCTGATATGGATTTTACCGTCGATCCCGATCTGAGGGAAATCGATTTCGGTCAATGGGAGGGCATGGCCTTCGGGGAAATTCAGAAGGCCTTTCCCGGGGAGATCAGTAAATGGGCGGAGTTCAACGCCGATTTTGCTTTTCCGGGTGGGGATAAAATCGGAGATTTTCAGGAAAGAATCGTGGGCGTTGCCGAGCGCCTGGTGGGAAACCCGGCCGACACCATTCTCGTATGTACGCACGGAGGCGTCATCCGCCTCCTCATCTGCCATTTCCTGGGGCTCCAGCCCCGGCACTATATACTTTTTAGAGTGAAACACGCCTCGTTGACAACTATCGAACTGTTTGGCGGGTCCGGCATCCTTGCGGGACTGAATGAAACAGGGCGGGCAGAGTAAAAAGGTCGAATCGGATGGCAAAGATCATTTTCATAACAGGGGGGAGCAGGAGCGGCAAGAGCGCCTACGGCCAACGCGTAGGCGAATCGATCTCCGGCGCCCGGACGTATATTGCAACCTGTCCGGTTATCGATAAGGAAATGGAAGACCGCATACGGAAGCACAAAGACGCGCGTGAATCGGCGTCGTGGCAGACTCTCGAAGAGTTGACGGATCTCGCCGGGGCCCTCCGCAGGTCAAGGGGAAGCCAGGTGACCCTCGTTGACTGCCTTACCTTATGGGTCAACAATCTCATGTATGAAGCGGAGCAGGAAGAGAGACATATCGATGAAGAGGCGATTGGTGCAAGGTGTGAGGATGTCGTGGGAGTTTGCAGCGATCTTCCCGGCACGGTCATTTTTGTGACCAATGAGGTGGGGATGGGCATCGTGCCCGAAAATCCCACCTCCCGGCTGTTCCGGGACCTGGCAGGGCGGTGCAATCAGATCATGGCGGATCACGCAGATGTTTTCATCTTCATGATAAGCGGCATTCCCGTCTATATCAAAGGAGAGAAAATCTTATGAACTTATTGGAATCGACGATCAATAAAATAATCCCCCAGGACAAGGGCGCCCGTGCCCAGGCAAGACAAAGGCTTGAACAGCTCACTATGCCGCACTGGGCATTGGGCCGTTTGATGGACCTGGCCGAAGAATTAGCGGGGATGACGGGTTCCGTAAGGCCGCCTGTGGGCCGCAAGACTGTGGTTACGATGGCAGGTGATCATGGAATTGCTGCAGCAGGTGTCAGCAAATATCCGCAGGAAGTAACTGTTCAGATGGTGCACAACTTTGTGCAGGGCGGCGCAGGCATCAATGCCCTCGCAAAGCTTGTCGGCGCACAGGTTGTGGTTGTCGATATGGGTGTGGCCGGAGACCTGGGCGAACTCGTAAAAGCGGGGCGGATCATGTCCAAACGGACGGGGGCAGGAACAAGGAATATGGCCACAGGACCGGCGATGTCCCGGAATGAGGCCATTCGCTCCCTCGAAAGTGGAATTGAGGTAGCCCTGGAATTGGGGCCATCGACCGACGTCTTCGGCACGGGAGATATGGGGATCGGTAATACCTCGCCCAGCGCCGCTGTCATTGCCGTATTCAGCGGGTTGCCGCTTGCCGAGATTGTGGGGCGTGGCACAGGCATTGATGATGCACAGCTTGTGCATAAGAATGCGATGATCGAGCAGGCCCTTGAGATGAACAGGCCCAACCCAAACGACGCCCTCGATGTCCTCGCAAAGGTCGGGGGATTTGAGATCGGTGGTATAGCCGGTTTAATCCTCGGCGCCGCCTACATGAGAAAGCCCGTGCTCGTGGATGGATTCATCTCCACTGCCGGCGCGCTCATAGCCGCGCGGTTGGCTCCTGCTGCCCGCGATTACATGATCGCCTCGCATCGCAGCATGGAAAGGGGGCATCAGATAGCCCTCGACTGCCTGGGGAAAAAACCACTTCTCGACCTCGACATGAGACTCGGCGAAGGAACAGGCGCGGCATTATCCATGAATCTTGTGGAGGCCGCTGTCCGAATTCTTACGGAAGTGGCTACCTTTGAGGAAGCGGCCGTATCCAAGGCGGACAAATGAGACCCCTGTTGGCAGCCATCCAGTTCTTGACAGTCATCCCATTTCCAAAGAGTTTCACCGGCGGTGAAAAGGAACTCGAGAAATGCGTGCCGTTCTTTCCCGTCGTTGGTTTGCTCATCGGCATTATCATCGCGGCCTTTGATTACGTCATGGGCCTTATTCTCCCGCCGCTTCCGGCAAGCGTGATGACCGCGATTGCCATGACAGCGATATCGGGAGGATTGCACATGGACGGCCTGGCGGATACGGCGGATGGTTTTTTCAGCGCCCGTCCGCGTGAGCGGGTTCTGGAAATCATGAGAGACAGCCGGATAGGCGTCATGGGTGTTCTCGCCGTGGTTTTTGTAATTATACTGAAGGTCTCTGTCCTGATATCCATCTTTCCCCCTTTACGTCCGGGGATCATTGTCCTCATGCCTCTGGCGGGGCGGTGCTCTTTTGTTTTGATGATGACGGCTCTTCCATATGTCAGACGCGAAGGCGGCCTGGCAACTGCCTTCGGGGAAGGGAAGTCATGGCTGACCGTCCTCTGGACCTCGGCGTTTCTCCTTGCCGCAGGATGGATTGCGGGCCACTGGATGGGCGTCGCGGCAGGCTTTTCCGCGCTTCTCATGGCGGCTCTCTTTTCAGTTTACTGTTTTCGCAAGATTGGCGGATATACAGGTGATACCCTGGGAGCCGGTTGCGAGATCACGGAGATTATCCCGGCCATCGCAGCTTTGGTTTTGCTGGGCATTGCATATTGATCCAACGGGAGGGGGACTGAGAGATATTTTTAAAAATTCAAATCTCCCGGCCTGAAAATTTTAAATGAGACTGGAATATCAGATCCTTGCCGCCATACTTCTGGACTTCATCGCCGGCGATCCGCCCTGGCTTCCCCACCCCGTAAAACTGATAGGACGTTTCGCTTCTTTCCTCGAGACACCACTGAGACGTATATTCGCGAATGCGCGGATGGCAGGCGCGATCGCGGTGCTGATTGTCCTTACGGTTACGGGTTTGGCAACGTATGCGATCATCGCTGGTGCAGGTCTGCTCCATCCTCTCGCTGCCGATATTGTTTCCGTTGCCCTTCTCTACACGACGTTTGCTGCGAGAGACCTCTCGCGGCACAGCCTGGATGTCTATCGTGAGTTGAAAGCGGGAAAAATCGAGGAGGCAAGGAAGAAGGTTGCCATGCTCGTGGGCAGGGACACGGCCCTCCTCGATGAGGCAGGCGTCATCCGGGCAACAGTGGAAAGCGTTGCCGAAAACACCGCCGATGGTGTTACGGCGCCCTTGTTTTTTGCCTTCCTTGCCGGACCCGCAGGCGCAATGCTTTATAAGGCGGTAAATACGCTTGATTCCACTTTCGGCTACAAGAACGAACGTTACAGAGAATTCGGATGGGCCTCGGCAAGGCTGGATGATGTTGCCAACTATATACCAGCGAGACTGACGGCCCTGATAATTCCTGTTGCCGCCCTCATCCTGCAACTCCGTCCTCTGAATTCTCTCAGAATCCTGCTGAGAGATGGGAAAAAACACCCCAGCCCGAATTCAGGCCTCACGGAAGCTGCCGTGGCCGGCGCCCTCGCGGTTCAACTCGGCGGGCTGAACTATTATTTCGGGAAACCATCCATGAGACCAACCCTTGGAGATCCCGTCAAGGAGATGAGCAGAAAGGATATAGTGAGTGCAAACGCCCTGATGTTTGTCACCATGATTCTTGCGGTGATTATATTTTTTGCCGTAAGGTTCAGTCTCTGACGGGGTTTGCGCAACGATCGGGATGCTGTGCGGATGCAGGGCGCATCATATATGTTGATTATGAGAGGATAGATTGTATATCATTACTGTATCTAAGAATATCAACTGATATGATGTATCGTGCCAGATGAGATCATCCAGATCAAATAAAGAGGTCACCGCAAAATTTATTCTTAGGGCACTGCACCATAAGAATTACCGACTCTTTTTTGGCGGTCAAAGCATATCCCTCATAGGAACGTGGATGCAGCAGATCGCCATGAGCTGGCTGGTTTACCGGCTCACCAATTCGGCATTGCTCCTGGGTGTCGTAGGCTTTTCCAGTCAAATCCCCGTCTTCCTTTTTGCGTCTATTGCCGGCGTCTATGCGGACCGATGGAATCGCCATCGCATGCTGATTGCAACTCAGACGCTTTCCATGATCCAGGCTTTGACCCTTGCCTTTCTCGCCCTTGCCGGAACCATACAAGTCTGGCAGATTATTGTTCTGAGCATCGTAATCGGTGTGATCAATGCCTTCGATATGCCCACCCGCCAGTCCTTCATAGTGGAAATAGTGGATAAACCGGAGGACCTCGGAAATGCGATTGCCCTGAATTCTTTTATGTTCAACGGTGCAAGGCTCGTGGGGCCGGCTATCGCAGGCATACTTATCGGGATCTTGGGTGAAGGCATCTGCTTTCTCATCAACGGGTTGAGCTTCATCGGCATCATCATCGCTCTACTTGCGATAAAGGTTCCGAAAAGGAAAAAGGCGGCGCACACATCGCGGGTGTGGCATGATTTGAAAGAAGGTTATTCCTATGCCTTTGGATTTGCGCCGATCAGGTACATCCTTCTTCAGCTTGGATTGATGAGCTTCATGGGCATGGCATACAGTGTGCTCATGCCCGTTTTCGCGAAAGATATTCTCCACGGCGGACCGCACACGCTGGGATTCCTCATGGCGGCCTCAGGTATAGGAGCCCTCACAGGCGCCGTCTATCTCGCGTCGCGGCAGACGATTCTCGGGTTGGGACGACTCATTGTATATGCTTCCGTTATTTTCGGCGTAGGGATCATCGCCTTCTCGTTTTCCAGTATCCTCATAGTTTCTCTGACCATGATGTTCTTTACCGGATTCGGTATGATTGTACAGATAGCATCGGGCAACACTATCCTGCAGAGCATCGTGGAAGAGGATAAGCGCGGTCGCGTGATGAGTATTTATACGACGGCCATCATCGGCATGGCGCCGATTGGCAACCTCGTGGCAGGTGCACTCGCGTCCTTGATAGGCGCCCCCGAAACCCTCATCCTGAGCGGATTAGCATGCATAATAGGATCGCTCCTCTTTGCACTGAAGCTCCCGCACATAAGAAAAAAGGTTCGTCCCATTTACGTCAAGATGGGCATTATCTCCGAGCTTGAATGATAAAAATCAAGAGTCTTAACGTCAAAAAAATATTGGAAATTTCATATTAATTATAATATGCTGAAGTTTAGAATCTTTTGAAATGCATTGAGGTGTTTATGAGGTTTGATATTGCTAAAGACGGCAGCGGTCTCGTTTATGAAATACGACAGATTGTCATCGTGGCCAATAAACTGAAAGAATACGGCATTGAGGTAACCTGGGAGAATATCGGCGACCCCATTCATAAAGGTGAAAAGATACCCGACTGGATGAAAGAAGTCCTTATGGAAGTCCTCAGAGATGACCTTTCTTACGGTTACTGTCCTACCAAGGGTGTCGACTCGACCCGTGAATTCCTCGCGGACCGGGTAAATAAAATGGGCCACGTGCAGATAACGCCTGAAGATATAATTTTCTTCAACGGACTGGGTGATGCGATTGCCCGCGCATACAGCGCCATAAGGGTTGATGCGAGAATCATCATGCCTGAACCCACTTATTCCACGCATCTGCTGGCGGAAGTGCTCCATGCCTCGTTCCCGCCCAATACATACCGGATGAATCCCTATCGGGACTGGGCCCCGGACATCCGCGAACTCGAGCAGAAGGTGAGAAGCTATAAATCGATCGTCGGAATTCTTGTCATAAATCCGGACAATCCCACCGGCTTTGTCCATTCTCCCGAAGCACTGCAGCAGATCGTGAAGATTGCGAGGGAGTATGACCTCTTTCTTATTTTCGACGAAACATACATCAACATTGTGTACAACGGAAAATCAACAGTAAACCTGTCGGATATTATCGAAGATGTGCCCGCCATCAGCATGAAGGGAATCTCCAAGGAATTCCCTTGGCCCGGTTCGCGGTGCGGCTGGATGGAGGTCTACAATGTACATAAGGACGAGAAATTCGAGAGGTACTTCAACACGATTGTGAACCAGAAGATGTCCGAGGTGTGTTCGACCACACTTCCACAGATGGCGATCCCGAAAATCATGACCCATCCGGAGTATAAAAATTACCTGGACTCCCGTGTCCGACACTACGAAAGACTCTCCAACATAGCCTATAATTGTCTCAAGGACGTTCCCTATCTTATCGTGAACCGGAGCAACGGCGCCTTCTATATGTCGGTGGTCTTTAACGAGGCCTCGCTCAATGACAGGCAGAAACTGCATATCAAGCAGCCGGAGATCAGGGAATACGTCGAGAAACTGGTGTCTGAAAGAATAGAGTTTGACAAACGCTTTGTTTATTACCTCTTGGGTTCCACGGGTATTTGCGTCGTTCCGCTCACTTCTTTTTTTACCTCCGTACCTGGTTTCAGGATGACCTTGCTCGATCGCGACGCGGATAAATTTGAATACGTCATGAAGACGCTCGCGGAAAAGACCGTCGAGTATATCGAGTCCGCACACTAAGCCTTACCTAAAGATAGAGACATGCCGTCGCATGTCTCTATCATCTTAAAATCCTATTCCGAGATATTATTTGATCAGGCGCTGGTGCATTTTGTGGATTGCGAGCGGAAAAAAAACTATGCAGGAGATCACAAAATAGCAGAACCCCGGCAGCAGCGACATATCGACTATGCCGAGACTTAGCGACCTGGTAAGATTTACCATGTGCGTGAGGGGCAGGAGCATGGCGATGTATTGGGCCCATCCGGGCAGGTTCTCTATGGGGAAAAATGTCCCGCTGAAGAGAAACATGGGGGTGATGAACAGAAATACGGGCAGGTTGAACAGCTCTATGTTGGCGACAATCGCCGTAAAGATCATTCCGATGGAACCGAAGGCAATGCCCCCGATAACAGAGAGCGGGATAATCAGGAGGCCTTCCGGGTAACGGATGAGGCCGAATAAACTGATAACCGCAAGCATGATCGATGTTGCAATAACAGATTTGGTGGCCCCCCAGACTATTTCCCCGGTGATAATTTCTTCAAGGGTAAGCGGCGTCGCCATCATGGCGTCAAACGTCTTTTGATAATACATGCGCACGAAGGAGGCATAGGTGTTTTCAAAGAAGGCGTTGTTCATGATATTGATGGCAAGCAGAGCCGGTGCAATGAAAAGCATGTATGATATTTCTGAGCCATCGTAATTAATATTTCCAACGAGGGCGCTCAAGCCGACCCCGAAGGCAACCAGATAGAAAAAAGGTTCGAGCAGCGGGGGAACGAAACTGATCTTCCAGTTCTGCCGGTAGACAAGCAGATTTCTCTCCCAGACCCGCAGGAAGCGCATGGACAGATGGAGTGGCAAGATGTTCCTCATTCCCGGAGCTCCCTGCCTGTTAGTTTCAGGAAGACGTCTTCGAGGGTCGCCATGCGCATGATGCAGCCTTCCTTGCAATATTCGTTGCTGATTTCACGAAACAGGGCATTTCCATCGCCGGTACTTATGATCAACCGGTGCCCCAGATCCTCATATTCCATATTCCTGGCCCGGACGAACGCCCGCAGCGCCTGGTTCGGCTCAAGCACCTCGATAATATCGTGGCCCACATGCTGATTGATGAGCTCAAGAGGTTTTCCCTCTACCAGTATGCCTCCATGGTCCATGATGATCAGGCGATCACAAAGCCGGGATGCTTCGTCCATGTTATGGGTGGAAATCAAAATGGAAAGCCCCTTTGCCTTGAGCTCACCTAAACGCTCCCACACCTGATGGCGGGACTGTGGGTCGAGTCCCGTCGTCGGTTCATCCAGAATCAGGAGTTCGGGCGTGTTCAAGAGCGCTCTCGCCAGAACCAGACGGCGCATCATGCCTCCCGAAAGTTCCGTAATCCTGGCGTCTTTGCGGTGCTCAAGGGCCATAAATCTAAGAAGGCTCTCGGCCTGTACCCGCGCTGCCGCGGGTGACATGTTGAAGTACCGGGAAAAAACCTCAAGATTCTGTTTCACCGTGAGGTCCGGATCCAAATTATTGTCCTGGTGACACACGCCGAGTCTGGACTTTATGGCACGCGTGTTTTGTGCGATATCAAGACCGAAGACTGCCAGTGCGCCGCGCGTGATCGGCGAAAGGCCATAGATCATCCGGATGGTTGAAGTCTTTCCGGCGCCATTGGGTCCCAGCATCCCAAAACACTCTCCCGGATATACATTGAAGGAAATATTATCGACAGCTGTGAGGTCGCCAAATATCTTGGTCAGATTCTTCGCTTCTATGACAGGGCTCAATGGCATTTCTTCATGGTGATTTTCCTGCGCGACTTTCATACGGCAATTCGTTTTTTTAAGAGATCAATTTGATCAATACGCGTTTCACGTTTGTCCTTTAAATGAATTGTCAGAATCTTCTGAATATGCTACTTATCCGGCCATCTTTAATATGTTATATCAAATAAGGATTCTTCTTAAAACATAATTTAGCGAAGGGTCCATTTTATCGTATCGGTCTTAAAAGGGGGAGGAAGATTAAGATGTCCGGCTTATTGGAGGAAACACTGGCGAAATATAACAGAGGACTTGTTTTCGTCTATACGGGGAACGGCAAGGGGAAGACAACTGCCGCCATGGGGCAGGCGCTGCGGGCAGTGGGGCACGGGCTCACGGTGCTGGTGATTCAATTCATGAAGGGAAAGAAATATGGTGAGGTGATAGCCTGCGAGAAATTTCTCCCCGCCATAACCGTTTGCCCATGCGGTCTCGACAGTTTTGTGATGAGGGGAAACCCGGCCCCTGTTGATATCGATCTGGCGCAACAGGGGCTAAACCTTGCCAAGAAATCCCTGTCTTCCGGGGAATATAACATGGTCATCCTCGATGAAATAAACGTTGCCCTTGACTTTGGACTGGTTTCCGTAAAGGACGTTGTCGAAATGATAAAAGGGAGAGCGACGAATGTGGACGTAGTCATGACAGGAAGATATGCCCCTCAGGAAATTATCGAGATTGCCGATACCGTGAGCGAGGTGAAGGAAATTAGACATCATTACACGACGGGATTGAAGGAAAGGGCCGGTATAGAATATTAGCTCGGGACGACGGAATTACAGGAAAATAGAAGAGGGAGGCTCATGAAGAGAACCCCGAAGGAAGAGCTACACAGGCGCATCAGAGCGCTGCAGGGGCGCATGGAATCAGGGGATATAAATGGCGCCCTGATCGTTCAAAACGCGGACCTTTTCTATTTCACAGGAACTGTGCCGCAAGGGTATCTGTTTATACCCTCTTCCGGGGAGCCTCTTTTCTTTGTGCGCAGGAACGCAGACCGGATCAAGGATGAGTCCGAGCTCGATAACATCATACCTGTGGGGGGTCTCAGAGAATTGCCGGGACTGCTCGCCGAGCACGGCTATTCGCAAATAAGAAGGCTTGGGATGGAGCTTGACGTGCTGCCGGTCCACCTTTATCTTCGGTATCTGGATATTATAAAGCCGGAAGAGATTGTTGACGTCTGGCCTTCCATTCAAGCCGTCCGGGCCGTGAAATCCGAATACGAGACGGGGCTCATGAAGGAAGTGGCGCGTCTTTCAGACTTCATTATCGCCACTTGCCGGAACAATCTTAAGGAAGGGCTGACTGAGATAGAGCTTGCCGCCACGATTGAGGCGCAGGCTCGAACGCGCGGCCATCAGGGGTATGTCCGTACAAGGGCGTTCAATCAGGAGGTTTACTGGGGTCATTTAATATCCGGACCTGACGCGGCAGATCTGACCTTCACGGACAGCACGACCGGCGGACACGGGCTCTACAATGCCTTCCCGCAAAGTTCGGGATGGAGACCTATCAGGAGGCAGGAGCCGGTCATCTCTGATCTCGGGGCAGCTATGTACGGATACTGCGTGGACCAGACGCGCACGCTGAGCCTCGGCCCCCTCCCCGATAAACTGGACGATGCCTACAAGGTGTCTCTGGAGATCCACTACAGATTGAGGAAGATGATCCAGCCCGGTGTCGCAGTCGGCGATCTGTTTTCAGAGGCGCAGCGCATGGCCGAATCCCATCACTTGGGTGAACATTTCCTGGGTTATGGAAATCGTCGCTTGGGATTCTGCGGACACGGAGTAGGTCTGGAGTTGGACGAGTACCCGGTGATCGCGAAAGGAGGAAAAGCGCTCCTCGCCCCCGGCATGGTCATTGCCATCGAACCGAAGTTTAACTTTCCGGGGGAAGGGGTTGTCGGCGTTGAGGATACATTCGCCATCACGGACAAAGGAAGTCAGAGGCTGACCAATGCCAGCTATGTCGTCGACGTTACCCAGGGATAGATGCCAATGCCAAAGAATAATAAAGTTCTTGATGACATCATCTCGCTTCTCAAGGAGCGAGGCGCTTCGGCAGTGGTGCTAACAAATGTAGCCGACATCGTCGTTGACGAAAGGGTTCGCCTGAAGTGTCGTGTACCCGTGTGCGACACGTACAACAAGAACCTCATGTGTCCCCCCTATGTACCGTCTGTTGCTGAATTTCGCGAAGCCCTTACGAACTATACGCAGGCTATCCTCATCCAGGTTTCCGCCCTTCTCCACGAAACACATGCGCATGCCCCTCGAGAGGAGGTATTCATTCCAGCGAGAGAACTTCACGAGTTGGTTAATCTGGGGGAGAGAGAGGCATTCGAAGCCGGGTTTCGTTTTGCCGCCGGGTTTATCGGAGGCTGCTGCCGGTTGTGCGACGAGTGTGTCGCGGCACAGGGCGGCACATCGTGCCGGTTTCCCTTCAAGGCGAGGCCTTCGATGGAGGCCATGGGAATCGATGTCATAGCTACTGCGGAAAAGGCAGGTCTGCCCGTAACCTTCCCTGTTAAGAACAGGGTGACATGGACGGGACTTATTCTATTGTAGAAAGCGAAAACCGCATCAGCCGTTGGAAATTGCGGGAAATTTTTGAGGATCATGTTTATGAAAATAAAATTCATGGGGGCGGCAAGGACAGTAACCGGTTCCTGCTACATTATCGAAACTAAGGACCATCGATTTGCTATTGACTGCGGGATGCATCAGGGGAATGCGGAAATAGAGAAAAGGAACTGGGATGTCGATATCTATCAACCTGCCGACATAGAATTTTTTCTCATCACCCATGCCCACATAGACCATTGTGGTCTTCTGCCGCGGATTGTTGAGAAGGGATTTAACGGAAAGATTTATACAACGCCGCCAACGATGGATCTACTGAAGATATTGCTTCTCGACAGCGCCCATATTCAGGAGATGGAAGCGCAGTGGAAAAGCAAGAAGCATCTCCGCCGGGGAGAAGAAAAGATCAAGCCTTTATATACACAGAAGGATGCAGAAGCGGTATTTCCTATGTTTAAGGTGGTTTCGTACGGCGAAGTTTTCGAACCTTTCACCGGCCTCAAAGTGACTTTCAAGGACGCAGGCCACATCTTGGGCGCATCGCTCATCGAACTTTCCATTGAAGAAAACGGCGCGACCGTCAAGCTCGTTTTTTCCGGCGATATAGGCCGACCCGCCCAACTGCTCATGGAAGATCCGACTGTTGTCGATGCTGCGGATTTCCTCTTCCTGGAGTCAACATACGGCGACCGCAATCATAAGGACGAAAATGACAGCCTGAACGAACTGGCGGAGGCCATAGCCTATAGTTACGGCAACAGGGAGAAGGTGATAATCCCCGCCTTCGCCGTGGAGAGAACCCAGGAGATGATGTATTGTCTGTATCTTCTCTCCAAGGATGGAAGGCTTCCCCAGGACATGCCCGTCTATCTGGACAGCCCTTTGGCCATCCAGGCTACGGAGATATTCCGTCGCCACACGGCTTACCTGGATGATGAGACCAGGGCGCTTATAAAGAAAGGGGAGGATCCCTTGAATCTGCCGCAATTACATTTCACTCCCACGACGGCGGAATCTATGGCAATCAACAATATCTCAGGACCGGCGATTGTCATTTCCGCCAGCGGCATGGCCGATGCGGGGAGGATAAAACACCATCTGCGGCACAACATATGGCGGGAAGGCGCCAGTATTGTGTTTGTAGGCTTTCAGGCCCAGGGAACGACGGGTCGTAAGATCGTGGACGGCGCAAAGAAGATTCGTCTCTTCAATGAGGATATTGCCATAAAGGCCAGGGTCTTTACGATAAATGGATTTTCGGCCCATGCCGGTCAAACCCAGCTTCTGGACTGGCTGAGACATTTTCGGAGCCGGGATATGCAGGTCTTCCTCGTACACGGCGAATATGGAGCCCAGCAGGTGCTTGCGGGCCTCATTAAGGAGCGATTCGGCTTCAAGGTGATGATCCCTCAATATCTTGAAGAAACTACCCTCGAGCCGGGCCGCGTACTTAAGCGGGTGGAGTATCCGGAGAAAGCGGTTCCCTCGATTGACTGGAATTACATAATTGAAAATATCGGCGCCAGGGTTGCACAGCTCAGGGAAAGAAGGGCAGGGCTGGAATCAAAGCCGTGGGTGGAACAGACAGAGATCAGAGATCAGCTCCTCGATCTCGACCGCGTCCTCACGGAAATAAATTCTGAAGTGTGACATCACCGTCGGTGACACAGACATCGTTCTATTCGACTATCTTGTACTGGAATCTTGCCACAACGTTCAATTGCGAAATATTGAACTCACGCGGCAGGGGGTCATAGGGGGCGGCAGACCTGACGACATCAAGAGCTCCCTCGTCGAGGTAATTGTGTCCTGATGATTCGAGGATACTGCTCGATGTAATGTCCCCGCCTTCGCCTATGGAAAATTTAACGACGGCGACCCCTTCTTCCTCCCGGTCAAAGGCAGCCTTGGGATATATCCATATGTCTTCAATTTTTTTCTTTATCCTTTTAAGGTAAGACGAATATTTGATGTCAATGCTGCCGAGGTCTACGGTCTCTTCTCTTTTCACGCGGCGGCTGTTGACTTGTTCTTCGACCTGATGGACTGGCTTCTCGGCCTCTTCTTGCGTGATTTTGTCTTTAGCTGCAGCGGGTTCTTTCAAGGTGACGATTAAGATATCTTCCTTGCGGGCTTTACCGCGAAAGTCTATAAAGCCTGTGGCACACAGCATGGCCACGTGGCTGGCAAGGGATATCAGTACGGATATGATCAATATTTTTTTTGACGTCATCGCGGCGGCCTTTTCTTGCCCGGATAATACGTCAATGAGCGTATAAAAATCAACAATTTGTTAAGGTACAGGAGATGTCTTGCCTGACCCTGTCACAATAGGTGATTCGTGGATTCTGTTGATGAAAAATTTATGACCATCGCCCTTGAACAAGCCTCCCTGGCTTTTCGGGAAGGGGAGGTTCCTGTAGGCGCGGTGATTACCCTAAGGGGTGAGATATTATCAGCGGCGCGCAACAGATGTATTTCACTTTCTGATCCTTCTGCACATGCAGAGATCCTCGCTATCCGCGCGGCGGCGAGAAAGCTCGACAATTACCGCCTCATTGATACCGCACTCTACGTGACACTCGAACCCTGCATCATGTGCGCGGGAGCAATCATACAGGCGCGGGTGCAGAGAGTCGTATTTGGTGCAGATGATCCCAAGAGCGGCGGCGCTGTCTCCCTTTACAGGCTCTTTCACGATAAGAGACTGAACCATACTGTGGAAATAGCAGGCGGCGTGAAGAAGGAAGCATGCGCGGAAATTTTGAGTAGATTTTTTCATGAGAAGAGGATAACATCAAACACCGATTCGCGATCATAATGAATCCTGCGGAGAGATACCGAAGTGGTCGTAACGGGATCGACTCGAAATCGATTTGAGGGCCAAAAGCTCTCACGGGGGTTCGAATCCCCCTCTCTCCGCCAGCATTAAGGAATAGAGATCAGGGAATAGGGATGAAGCAAATTTTTTCTGAACCCTTTTTACTTACACCTGATCCCCAAGATGGAGAGATGCCCGAGAGGCTGAAGGGGCACGACTGGAAATCGTGTGTATGCCCACAAAGGTGTACCGGGGGTTCGAATCCCCCTCTCTCCGCCAGCATTGGGGGAGGCATCAGGGAATAGAGGGCAGGAAACAGCTAGGCGACAGTGATCAAGGACATGTTAAGTCATCTCTTATTTCTATCACCTGTCCTCTGATCCTTCAATATGATAGCCGGGTCCCGTGCAACGAAGGGTTGTAAACCCCGCCAGGTCCGGAAGGAAGCAACGGTAGCAATTTCCGACGTGTGCTGCGGGTAAGCCTGGCTATCTCCATAAGACTTGGCCTTTTCCGAGGTACGTCCGCGGAAAAGGCCTTGGTCGAATCCGGTAGCGAGCGCAATCCCAGCAGCTTGCTGCGGGATAAGCGGCGAATGGGGAATATTATAATTCCTTAAGGATCGAAGATTCTCCGCAGTTTGCTGCGGAGAGCTTCAAATGACCCCGGTAGCAAGAGCCGAGCCGGAGGGTCTCAGATTTAATCATAATCCCGCATGTGAGGAGCAGCGAGTGGAATATCTTGTTCTGGCCAGAAAGTGCAGACCTCAAAACTTTGAAGAGGTAGTGGGGCAAGACCATGCGGTGAAGACCCTGAGGAATGCCATACATCAGGGCCGCATCGCCCATGCCTTCATCTTCAGCGGGCCCCGCGGCGTAGGGAAGACCACCGTAGCGAGGATATTGGCCAAAGCCCTCAATTGTGAAAAAGGACCGGCAGATGAGCCGTGTAATGAATGCAGCAATTGCCGGGAGATCACGGAAGGCATAGCCATGGATGTCCGTGAGATTGACGGCGCATCCAACAGGGGCATAGATGAGATCAGGGAACTCAGGGAGAATGTCAAATTCTCTCCGCTGTCATCACGCTACAAGCTGTATATAATTGACGAAGTGCACATGTTGACGAGAGAGGCATTCAACGCCCTTCTAAAGACCCTCGAAGAGCCGCCGGCGCATGTCATCTTTATTTTTGCCACGACAGAGATCCAAAAAATTCCGGCGACCATACTATCCCGATGCCAGTGCTTTGAATTCAGACGGATATCGCTGAAACAAATCAAAGACAGCCTGCGGCGAATCTCCGAAAAGGAAGGCGTTCAGATAAGCGAGAAGGGCCTGGCATGGGTCTCCGAAGCGGGCGATGGAAGTCTCAGAGACGCGCAGAGCATCCTGGACCAGATAATATCATATGCAGGCTTCGCAATCCGGGATCAGGATGTGGAGGACATACTCGGACTGACGGACAGACGTTTTCTTTTTCGGCTTTCCAAAGCAGTGTCTGAAAGAAATGCCGGCCTTTGCTTAAAGATCATTGAAGAAGGTTATTATGCGGGCCTTGACATGAAATACTTTTATCAGATGCTAATCGGTCATTTCAGAAATTTACTCATCACCAAAATCGTTGGGAAAGATCACGACCTCTTTGATCTCGGAGATGAAGAAATGGCCAACCTCAGCATGCAGACGGAAGGTGTTTCGCAAGAGACCATACAGCGCCTGTTGGATATATTGATGGCGGAAGAGGAAAATGTGAAAAGAAGTCAGAATCCGCGCATAAACCTTGAGATGGTACTCGTCAGAATGGCCTATCTTGAGCCCATGATAGCAATCGATAAATGGCTTTCACGCATGGAAGGCCTGGAAAAGAGATTGGCTTCAGGTGGGACTGTCCATGTTAAACCGTCTTCATATGAGGTGCGGGAAGCAAGCGCTCTTCCTTCCCGCGGGCGGGAGGCCGCCAAGGCCGCTGAGTCGGGAATGGTCGGTGAAGCGCACCATGGACATGATGCGGCCGAAGGTAAAATCATGGAGGATATCTGGGAAGACTTAAAGGCCTTTGTCAAGAAACAGAGTTACCCGCTGTTTTCCAAAATTGAGCCGGGCGTATTTCTCGGATACGAAAACAAGCGGCTCAAGATCGGGTTCCATAAGAATTATATTTTTTTGGATGACATAACTGGAAAGGCTCAGAAGGAACGACTTACGGAGATAGCGAAAGCGTACTTCCGCGATGATGTTACCGTCATAATCGAATCTTTGGATACGGAACAGTACGGCCAGCGCAATAAGAATCATAATAGTGCTGCAAATAACAACAAGAATAATAATGCAAGACGCGACGCCCTCAACCATCCGCTCCTGCAAAAGGTTCTGGATGTTTTTGATGGCGCTGTTGTGCGTGAGGTTACAACAACAGGGAGTAATGACGATTCCGTAAAATCATAAAAAGAACATTAAGAGGGTCTCGTAAAGACGTCCATAGCAAAAGGGGCGTTCTTGGAGCGCCCACATTAGGAGGTATTTAATTGACACAAAATTTTGGAAACATCATGAAACAGGCAAAGAAGATGCAGGAAAAAATCGCCAGCATACAGGCAGAGCTGGAAGGGAAGACAGTGGAGGCTACGGCCGGAGGAGGCATGGTAACCGTCGTGGTAAACGGGAAATTTGAGCTCCTGTCTCTTAAGATCGATAAAGAGGTCGTCAATCCGGCGGACGTCGATATGCTGGAGGACCTTATCATAGCGGCAGTTAATGAAGGCATTCGCAAGGCCCAGGAAATGGCAACTGCGGAGATGTCCAAGATTACCGGCGGCTTCAATATCCCCGGGCTGATGTAGGGCGTTTCGAGATGACAGGTTACGCCCTTCCTATAAAACGTTTGATCGGGGAGCTCGGGAAATTACCGGGCATAGGAGAAAAAACAGCCACGCGGTTGGCCACATTTATCCTGCGTGCATCCGAGGAAGATGCAAGAAGGCTCGCGCAGAGCATCTTGGAGGTAAAGCAGAAGATACGCTTCTGCTCCGTATGTTTCAATCTTGCCGAAGGGGGTCTCTGCGAAATATGCATGGATCCTTTACGGGACAAGAACCTCATATGTGTTGTCGAAGAGCCTGACTCGCTCATTGCGATAGAAGAAAGCGGGAGCTTCAGAGGAACCTATCATGTGCTCCACGGGGCCTTGTCTCCTCTCGACGGTATCGGACCGGATCACCTGAGATTACGAGAGCTCGTAAAAAGGATCGCGGAGAACGGAGCGGAAGAGATAATAGTGGCAACAAATCCAAGCGTCCAGGGTGAAGCAACGGCCCTTCTCATTAACAAATCCGTCAAGCCTCTCGGCATCAGGGTAACCAGGATCGCCCTTGGTGTGCCCGTTGGCGGTGATCTGAAGTACATGGACAGGATGACGCTGTCTAAGTCCATGGAATACCGCAGAGGTCTCTGAAAACTTTTTTTGGAGATTCAGCCAGTAAATAGTTGACAAAAAAATACTTGACAGGGACAGAATTTTGTAATAGGTAGCCCAACATCATTTCTGTTCAGCGTTAGTTCATCGTTTTTAACAATTTCTGCATCAATCCAATCTGGGAGATTTTCCAATGATAGAAGTAAGATGGCATGGAAGAGGTGGTCAGGGAGCGGTAACGTCGGTTGAATTACTCGCATTGACCGCCATCGGCGAGGGGAAGTATGCTCAAGGTTTTCCAAGTTTCGGACCTGAGAGAAGAGGAGCGCCGGTTGCAGCATTCAACCGGATTGATGATCACCACATAAAGATCAGATCTCAGATTTACAATCCGGATGTAGTGGTTGTCCTTGATGAGAGTCTCATCGGCATGGTTAATGTTGCCGACGGACTGAAACCAGAAGGCGTACTCATTGTTAACACAGCAAAAACAGCAAAAGAAATTGCGGAAATCACGAAATTCAAGGGAAAGATCGCTACAGTCGATGGGTCATCCATTGCGTGGAAGGAGCTTGGCGTTCCGATTACGAATACGACCATGCTTGGGGCGGTGATCAAGTGTACGAATGCTGTTAAAATTGAATCAGTGAAGGATCCGGTGGATCATAGGTTCGGCAGGATCGCCAACAAGAACATGGCGGCCATGAAACGGGCATACGACGAAGTCAAATTTAACTAATAAGTGAATGAGTGTTGAGGTATCACAATGACAGAGAAAAAGTGGCCAGAAACCTGGCAAGATACAAATCCGGGGCTCATGATATTCAAACCTGGAAGCTCACGGTCATATTTGACCGGGGGCTGGAGGGCACAGAAGCCTATCTGGGATAATACGAAATGCATCAAGTGCGGCGTCTGCTATCTGTTCTGTCCTGAAGCGTGCATAACGGAAGACGCGGAAGGGTTCTTTATGGCAGATCTGAATTACTGCAAGGGCTGCGGCATTTGCTACCACGAATGCTGGCCGCGCGCCATAAAGATGGTAGAGGACTGAGGAGGGATACTTTATGTCGAAACGAATTGGAATGGAAATTGCTATGGCCGCGGCAGAAGCGGTCGCTTTATGCAGACCCGATGTGATCGCGGCTTATCCCATCACGCCTAACACACATATACCCGAACACCTGGCAGACATTGTTGCCGATGGAGATCTTGACTGCGAATATATAGCTGTGGAATCCGAGCATTCGGCGCTGAGCGCCTGTACGGGAGCGTCGGCAGCGGGCGCACGCGTCTTTACGGCGACAAGTTCACAGGGACTGCTGTATATGTATGAAATCGTTCCGGTCGTGCCGTCCATGAGGCTTCCTGTTATCATGTGCCTTGGCAACAGGGCGATATCGGGTCCTATCAACATCTGGAACGATCACAGCGATTACATGTGCGTGAGGGATCTGGGTTGGATTTCAATGTTCGCGTCAAACGGCCAGGAAACCATCGATATGTGCATCCAGGCCTTCAAGATCGGTGAGCATGCGGATGTTATGCTGCCGGTGCTTGTAAATCTGGACGGTTTCCAGCTTACCCATGTGGTTGAGGCGATGATGATGCCGGATCAGGAGGAAGTAGACAAGTTCCTCCCGCCGCGAAAACCCTTCGCAGCCCTGCATCCGGATAATGTAGTGTCCATGGGAACCCTGGGACTCCCGGATATCTATAACGAGGCAAAAAAGGCCAATGATGAAGCGCTCATCAATTCGAAGAAGGTCATCCTTGAAATATGGAAAGAGTGGGAGACCATGTTCGGCCGGAAGTATGAACCCATCATGTCCTATAAGGCAAATGATGCCGATGTACTCATGCTTACCATGGGATCCATGGGTGAAACAGCGCAGGTTGCCATTGATGAGTTGCGCAAAGAAGGGTTCAAGGCCGGACTGTTAGACCTGAAGCTTTACAGACCATTTCCTGCGGATGAATTGAAAAAGGCAGTGAAAGGATGCAAGAATCTGATTGTTATAGATCGGGCTGTTATGTCTGGCGGTGCTGCTGCTCCTGTCTGTGCCGAGGTGAAATCTGTCCTTTATGATGAGCCGGATCGTCCCGTGATAACTAACGATATCATCGGCCTCGGTGGTCGCGACGTACGGGTCGAAGACTTTATAAAAATCTTCAAGAAGGCAGCCAAGGCTAAACCCGAAAGAGCATATGAAATTTACGGAGTGAGGGGATAATCATGAAGAGTATTGTAGAAAATTTTGATTTGTTTGCCCCAAAGCTGGTTGATAAAGAGGAATATTACTGTTCAGGACATCGCGCCTGCCAGGGTTGCGGTGAAGCATTAGCAATCCGCCTGATGGCAAAGGCTTTGGGTAAAGATACGGTAGTGACCAATGCTACGGGATGTATGGAAGTTACTGCTACCCCTTATCCGACGACGGCGTGGAAGCTTCCGTGGGTGCATGTGGCGTTTCCGAATTCCGCTGCCGTGGGAGCGGGTGTTGAGGCCGCCTTGAAAAGCCTTCGCAGGAAGGGGAAAATCGCTGACAGGGATGTAAAGGTGGTTTCCATCGGAGGCGATGGAGGGTCCTTTGACATTGGTTTCCAGGCCATTTCTGGAGCCATGGAGCGCGGTCATAACATGATCTATATCGTCTACGACAATGAAGCCTACATGAACACGGGCATTCAGCGTTCCGGCGCAACGCCCTACGGGGCATCGACAACGACGAGACCCGCGGGCAAGCAAAGCGTCGGAAACACTACGTGGAAGAAGAACATGGCCGAGATCATGGTGGCCCACAAGGTGCCCTATGTGGCCACGGCTTGCCACAGCTACCCGTTTGATTTTATGGATAAAGTCAAAAAAGCAAAAAAAGTGAACGGTCCTGCCTTCATCCACTGTCTGGCTGTCTGCCCGACAGGATGGCGGTGTCCGTCGGATGCATGTATCAAGATGGGCCGTCTCGCTGTGGAAACAGGTGTGTTCCCGCTGTACGAGGTGGAAAACGGGAAATACAAAATGACCATTGAGATGCCCAAGAAGCTTCGGCCCATAGAAGATTATCTGAAGCCTCAGGGACGCTTCAGGCATCTCACGCCGGATCAGATTCAGATTTTCAAGGGAATGGCAATGCTTGAATACAATAAAGTGTTGGAGAGGATTAAGCATTCAAAATCCTGGTCGGATATGACAAGTTAAGTTGCTATTATACGGGATAAGGTGATTGAAGTATGAAGACAGCGAAGAACAAGCAGAAATCGGTTAAAAGCATCATAAAGAAATATGATGGCGACAAGACAGCAATGATAGCCATCCTTCAGGATGTGCAGGAAGAATTCAGATATCTACCAAAGGAAGCGCTTTCCTCTATTAGTAAGCAGATGGAGGTGCCCCTCACCAGGATCTATGAGATTGCAACATTTTACAACGCCTTCAGCCTCAAGCCTCGGGGCAGGAACTTGGTAGAGGTGTGCGCCGGGACGGCGTGTCACGTTCAAGGGGCTGCCAATCTCATGGACAGGATAGAGAGAGATCTCAAGATTTGTTGCGGCGAAACGACGAAGGATAAAAAGTTCACCCTCGAAGAGGTCAGATGTCTCGGATGTTGCAGTCTGGCGCCTGTCGCGCGGATAAGCGGTAACATTCATCCTAACTTAACGCAGGACCAAATTCCGAAGGTTTTGGCAAATTATAAATAATAGGGGTGGAAAAGTGAGTAAGATCAATACACTTGAAGATTTGAACAAGGCAGCAAAAAGAGGGCTGGAATCTATCATCCCATCAAAGACGAAAATCATGGTCGGAATGGCGACGAGTGGGATCGCCTCGGGAGCCCAGGAGGTCTACAATGCCTTGGAAGCGGAGATAAAGAAACGGAAGCTGGACTTTGTCCTCAGCAAAACGGGGGCTATGGGGATGGATTGCATAGAGCCCCTTGTGGATGTCCTGCAGCCGAACAAGCCGCGTCTGGCTTTCAGCAAGATGACCGCCAAGAAGGTGCCGGAGGTTATCGACCAGATTGTGAAAGGTGCGACTAACGGTAACAAACCCACGTATAGAATGGATGAGGAAGACTTCATCTGTTTGAATGAAAAGAAGCCTTATTTCAAAGGCGCCGTTCCGAAAGATTTGGCGGATGTTCCCAAGATAGGGGATGTCAAATTCTACAAGAAGCAATTGAAGCTGGCCACCAGAAACTGCGGGATGATCAATTATGAGAGCATAGATGAATATATCGCCAAGGGTGGTTACTTCAGCCTTCTTAAGGCCCTCACGAAAATGAAGCCGGATGAGATCATTGAAGAGATCATCGCTTCAGGTTTGAGGGGTCGTGGAGGCGGAGGGTTCCCCGCCGGCATCAAGTGGCAGACCTGCAGACGCGCCCATGGAGACATTAAGTACGTGATCTGCAATGGCGATGAAGGAGACCCCGGCGCTTACATGGACAGAAGTGTTATGGAAGGCGATCCCCATAGTGTCATCGAGGGCATGATTATTGGCGCATACGCCATCGGTTCCGGTCAGGGATTTCTTTATGTTAGAAATGAGTATCCTCTGGCTGTTGCCAATCTGCAGCGGGCAATTGACCAGGCGAGGGAATGCGGTTTCCTGGGGAAGAATATTCTCAATACAGGGTTTGATTTTGATCTGAAAATCGGCAAGGGCGCAGGCGCATTTGTTTGCGGTGAATCGACGGCCTTGATGACTTCTCTGGAAGGCAAAGCCGGCGAGCCGAGAGCAAAATACATACACACAGTTGAGCATGGACTTTGGGACAGGCCGTCCAATCTGAATAATGTGGAGACATGGGCCAATGTTCCCGCCATTATCAGCAGAGGAGCGAAGTGGTTCTCCAGCATCGGCTGTAAGAACAATTCCGGAACGAAGGTATTTTCCGTTGTCGGCAAGATAAATAATATCGGGTTGGTTGAGGTTCCCATGGGGATACCTTTGAGAGATATTATCTATGAAATCGGCGGCGGGATTCCCGGAGGGAAGAAGTACAAGGCAGTGCAAACCGGTGGTCCATCCGGTGGATGCCTGCCCAATAGTCTGATAGATATTTCTGTTGATTTTGATTCTCTGTGGGAAGCCGGCTCCATGATGGGTTCCGGTGGTATGATTGTCATGGACGAAAGCACCTGCATGGTAGACATTGCGAGGTATTTCATCGATTTCCTCGAATTTGAATCCTGCGGTAAGTGTGTTCCCTGCCGGGAAGGGGTTCATAGGATGAATGAAATCCTGCATGACATTTGCGAAGGCAAAGGAAAGAAGGGTGACGTTGAGCTTCTCGAGTCCATGTCCCAGGGTATCGTCGATGGCGCCTTGTGCGCCCTGGGCAGCACAGCTGCAAACCCGATTTTGAGTACCCTCAAATATTTCCGTAATGAGTATGTCGCTCATGTTCGGGACAAGAAATGTCCTGCCGGTGTCTGTAAGGCTCTGATCAGTTTCAAGATCAATGCAAAAAAATGCACGGGATGCGGCGTTTGCGCCAAGAAGTGTCCCACTGTCTGCATAACCGGTCAAAAGAAAAAGCCACATGTGATTGATCAGAAAATATGTATCAGGTGCGGTGTCTGTAAGGAAAGCTGTAAATTTGAAGCAATAAGCATAGAATGAAGGTAGGGGAAATGGTAAACTTTATCATAGATGGTAAGAAGGTTGAGGCTAAGGAAGGTGCAACGGTACTTCAGGTGGCCCGTAACAATGGCATAGTGATTCCAACCCTGTGCTGTCATGAGTCAGTCGCTCCATCGGGAGCATGCCGCCTCTGCGTGGTGGAGGTCAAGAAAGGCAAGAGGACGAGGATCGTGACGTCATGCCTGTATCCTGTTGATGAAGGTCTCGTTGTTGAAACGAAAACAGAAAGGGTTATGAATGTCCGGCGTCTCGTTATGCAGCTTCTCATGGCAAGGTGTCCTGAGTCCGACGTGCTTAAGGCAATGGCTAAAGAGATGGGCATTGAACCGCAACCCGCCTTTCATCCTGAAACAGACAAAGGGAAGTGCGTGCTATGCAGGCTTTGCGTTAAGGCCTGTGAAGATGTTGTGGGCGTGAGTGCCATTGGTCTATCGGGTAGAGGCAAAGATAAAAAAGTCGGCCCCCCATTCGTCGAGGATTCCAAAGCCTGTATCGGATGCGGTGCTTGTGCATATATCTGTCCGACGGAACATATCGTCATGGAGGCAACGGACGGCAAACGGAAGATATGGGGACGTAGCTTCAAGATGCAGGCTTGCGAGAAATGCGGTAGGTATTTTGCCCCCGTTGACCAGCTGAAATACATAAGCCAGAAGACCGGCACGTCGCTGAAGGAGCTCGCGGTCTGCGTAAGCTGTAAATAAGAAATCCATTCAGGAACGTCGTTATCAGCATAAAGGCCATTTGACGCGCTGTCAGGGCATGAAATAATGAAAGCCCCGGTGATATTTTTCACCGGGGCTTTTTATTCATGTGTCCCCGGCATTTGTCACTGCTCCTTTCATCCCGCAGTCGAATGATGTTGACATACATGATAAGCCCATCTATATTTTATTCATGAAAGGCGAGAATCTAATCTGATAATGTTTAAGAGGCTTCAAAAGAGGATATGAGATGGAGGCAAAAATAGAAAGGATCACAGTTGATATGAATGCGGCCAGGCTGCCCGTGGACCTGGAAAGGTACAAGGAAAAGGCCATGGAACTGGGTGCTACCAGGACCGCGATTATAAGTGTAAAAGAGATTCCCGTGGATGAAAGAATTGTACTGAAGTGTCAGATACCGAGGTGTTTTGGTTACGGGACCAGCGTGCACTGTCCGCCACATACATTGAAACCTGCAGAGCTGCGTGACTTATTAAAAGGGTTCGAGTGGGCGGTCTTTTTTAGCCTCGATGTTCCGCCAGAGGTTATAGTCAGAGACAGGGCTACGATAAAAGAAAGAGAAGCAGCATATCGGAAAATATTTGAGATCGTGAGTGAGATCGAGTCTATGGCTTTTTACGACGGCCACTATCTGGCCTTCGGCTTTGCCGCCGGCTCCTGCCGGCATACGTTCTGCAGCCAGCAGGAGAGCTGCCAGGCCATGGAGGGGAAGAGGTGCAGGATATCTCTGCGCTCTCGGCCTTCGATGGAAGCCGTAGGCATCGATGTTTATAAAATGGCAGCTGCAATCGGGTGGGACGTCTACCCCATAGGCAGCAACGCCAGACCGGAAGAGATATCCAAAGGCACTCTCGCGGGGATCATAATCATACAATGAAGAGCTTCCCGCTTTTGATGCTAACCATGCTGCTCGGTTGAATAAAAAGAACAACGGGTCTGTAGATGTTTGAGAAAAGAATGTCTGATTCCAAGTTGACTGTTATCAAAACGTCTAAGAATAATTCCGGTCAAATATATGACCTCGAAGGGCGCATATTCAAGGTGAATGAATGCTTTTCTCAATCGCAACTCCGATATCTTAAATCTTCACCAAGCGCATCTTTTTTTCTTCTTTGTGATAATGGATCTTCTGTCGGATTCGGCGTAGCCCTAAGGGACAAGTTTGGAAACGGCAAATACAAGGGAAGAATCTATTCGATTGGAGTGCTTCCGGCGTACAGAAGCACAGGTGCGGGCAAGCTCTTGCTGGACGCGATGGAGGAATACCTGATTAAATCCCATGTGTCATTTATCGTTTTAGAGACGCTGAAAGGGAAAGGCGGCGCAGAATCTTTTTTCGCCAAGAACGGTTACCTGGAATCTAAATTTCTTCCCGATTATTATCCTTACGGGGACGCCGTGCGCATGAGAAAAGCTGTTGCAACGGGGTAATAGCTATACAGCGCAAATAAAAGGTCCGAGATGTCGCCTGGCGAATCGGCTCTCGCCAGCCGATAAATCTTTCGGGAGATTCATTGGGCTTCCTCCCGGATATAAGAACTCTCAGCGCCTCGCCGCTTTTTCATTTTCTTTCTTCTCCGTTGCGCAGTAGATGCCGCCTTCTTCGAGTCCGCCTGTGAAGCAGTTATTGCACGAAATACACCTGGCGGGTCTCCGGTCGCCTTGCAGCCAGCGATTGGCGAGTCCCGGCTCCCAGATGAGGGGTCTGGCCAGGGAGATATAATCTATACCATCATCCAGGATGGCTTTCTCGACGACTTCGTATGATCTGAATCCGCCCACTACGATTACCGGGCAGTCAACTGCTCTTTTGATTCGGCGGGCCATTTCCAGATTATAAGCCTCCCTCTCCGGTTTCGTTATTTTGATGCGCACCGGGCTTTTTGCACCGGACGACGGGGTTCCGGCAGAGACTTCTATGGCATCGATGCCGGTATCCGCAAGCCGCTTGGCTGCGTAGATTGCGTCCTCAATTTCCAGTCCTCCTTCAATGAAATCCGCGGCGTTCAGTTTGATGAATATGGGATAATCCGCGCCGACCGTCTCCCGGACCTCCCGGTAGACCTCAAGAAGAAACCGCACGCGATCTTCCCTGCTGCCGCCATATTCATCAGTACGGCGGTTGGTGAGAGGGGAAAGGAACTGGTTGATGAGGAAGCCATGGGCGCCATGCAGTTGCACGGCATCGAATCCCCACGCCTTTACGCGACGGGCGGCGTTGCCGAATGCCGCCACGATATGTTTGATTTCATCCTTCGTGAGTTCCTCAGGCGTCTCGGGAAACTGCTCAACCTTGACTGCTGAAGGGGCAAAGGGCCTGCGGCCGGCGGTCTTTGTATCCGTCTGCCCGCCGCAGTGGACTATCTGGACGGCTATCTTTCCACCTGCATCGTGCACAGCCCTTGCCATGCGTTGGAAGGGATCCGCAAAGGCATCTGTATATATACCCATCTGGCCGGGTAAACTCCTGCCGTCCGGCCTTATGTATGCATAGCTCGTAACTATGAGGCCGATACCTCCCAGCGCCAGTTTGCGGTATAAGGAGATGAGCTTTTCGCCCGGCCTCCCGTCCTGCTCGCACATCCCCTCCCATGTAGCGGATCTTATCAACCTGTTGCGCATGGTCATACCGTTGATTGTAGTTTCTTCGAATATCGCCGCCATTCTCTCCTCCTTAGCCGGCCAAAGCCAATTTCCAGAATCGGTTATTATAAGAGAGCCATCCATCCATCTGGACTAACTAATAATAGAAACATACAGGATTCAGACAATTTTAGAAAGAAATTCTATATGCGGAGGAAATCGTGCGCTTGCTCTTTTCATCTTCAGAAAAAGATTGACAAGATATCTTTGCTGTTATAGTTGCATATACAACTAAGCTCTCGACACACCCTTATGAAGAAATCCGTTGACAGGTTATCTCTGATAAAAAGTATGTCGCAGCAGTGCATAGCCGTGCGGATAAGGTTGCTCAACCGTATGATAACAAACATCTACGATTCCGCGTTGAGCCCGTTCGGTGTCAAGCTCAACCAGATAAGCATACTGGTTTTTATCTACCTGGCCGGGGAGGTTGGATATGATGCCCTTTGCAGACGACTGAAGATGGAAAAATCTACAGCCAGCAGAAATATAGAGCGCATGAAAAAAAAGGGATGGCTCAAGATCGCCACCGTTAAGGCGGAAAGAAAAAAAGCTTTAAAAATAACCCCCGCCGGCGAGGAGCTTTTGGGAAAGGTGCAGGAGGTGTGGGAAGACGCACAAGAGAAGGCGCTAAGTCTGCTTGGGGAGGAAGGGACAGATGTACTCTGCAAAATCGCGAACGGAATATGGAAGAAAGATAAGGCACGATAAAATATTTTAAGGAAGAAGGTATATATAATGCGAGGAGGAATAACATGAAAAAAAGAATCAAGGAATTTGCATTAAGCCTTGGGGTTGACGATGTGGGAACTGCGGCGGCTGCCGATTATCAAAGTCCCCGCTCGCCGAAACTCGACACCATTTTCCCCGGTGTAAAATCCATCGTGGTCATGGCCTACAAAGAGCCGTCAAGCTGCGAGAGTGCGAATATGCAGGTGGCCATGGGCGGCAGAATGGATGTGATGGAATTTTCGCGGTCATGCAATTATAGGATGGGCCGTTTTCTGGAGAGAGAATGCGGCGCGACGGCGATGGCCGCTCCCGCGTCCTATCCCCTGGAGATGAGCATGGAAACTATGGGCGCCATCGGGGATGTCTCGCTCCGGCATGCGGCGATTGCGGCCGGCTTGGGGGTCTTCGGCAGACACAATCTTGTTATCCATCCCAAACTCGGTACGCGCGTGATCTTCACGGCCATACTGACCGATTTGGATATTTCTTCCGATACTCCGTGCACAGAGGAGCTGTGTGTTCACTGCGATATCTGTGTCGAAGAGTGTCCCGCCGGGGCCCTTAATGAAGAGAACAGGACGGACGTAGGAAAATGCCTGCGCACCTCGCAGCCCTACGGTATCGGCAACAGTATCCGCTTCTGGTCAAAGTTCGCTGATGCAACACCTGAAGAAAAGAAGAAGATGGTCAAAGACGTGGAGTTCTGGCGTATGTATCAGGCCGGGTTCATAGGTTTCCAATATTTCTGCTGGAACTGTATGAAATCCTGTCCGGTGGGGCAGAAACAAGAGAAGGTATCAAAGGGAAAATAGCGCTTGCGATAGCAGGTCATCACACCGCGGGTCAGGGACAGACCTGCTACAATATCACTTTCGCAGATGAACGGATATGGGCCCCTCACGGATGGTTGTCTACTATCAGCCCGCTGATATTTTTTCTGTAGCCGCGCGGGCTTCCTCGTACACTGTCCTCAGGGGAATCCCCTGTCTTGCGGCGATCTCCCGGCAGTCTTCATATTCCGGCGATATAATCCTTTTCTCCATGCCCCTATTGCTGACCTTTACCCTTACCGCTCCGAACGAAGTCTCTACAGTGATCAGCTCTCTCGGGAGTTTTCTTCTTTCCAGGCGCTGGAATCTGACCCCGAGGGAAGTTGTTTCCGTGAATACTACGGAGAGGGCCTCATCTAATTTATCAGGTGTAATCAAAATGCTGAGCAGTGTCCCCGGCCTGTTCTTCTTCATGAATATGGGCGTCATGAAAACGTCAAGGGCGCCTCTTTCAAAGAGTCTTTCCAAGGCGTAGCCGAGGATCTCCGGGTTCATGTTGTCGATATTGGTTTCGATGAGGATGACCTCGTCGTCTTCGTATCCCTCTCTTACTTCCGTCTCACCTATCCAGACCCGCAGCAGGTTCGGTATTTTCAAATCCCTGCTCCCGGCGCCATAGCCTATGCTTTCAATGGTCATTCCCGGGATCACACCGAAACTTCTTGCCACGTGTTTGAGAATGGCAATCCCGGTGGGTGTGACAAGTTCTTTCTCGATGCCGCTCGCATATACGGGAATGCCCTTAAGAAGTTCGAGGGTGGCGGGTGCGGGAAGCGGCAGGACGCCGTGGTCACATTCAACGAATCCTGTCCCCACGGGTATTCTCGAGGCGTACACGGCTTCAATGCCGAGCATCTCTATGGCTATGAGAGAACCGGCAACGTCAACAATGGAATCCAGTCCGCCGATCTCATGAAAATGAACATGTCCGGGATCGGCGTTGTGGATCTTCGCCTCAACCTCTGCGAGGTCGCGAAAGATTACCTTTGCCTTCGCCTTGATTTCATCGCCAAGATCACTCTTATCCATGATCTTCTCGATGTCTGTAAGATGTCTCTCGGCGTGGCTCTCGTCTGCATTGACAGAGAATTTTGTTCCTGAGATCCCCTTCCTCGTTGTTTTTTCGGCCTTCAGGGTGAATCCGGATATCTTCAGTTTGCTCAGTTCCAATTCAAGCTTCTTGAGATCAGCCCCGGCATCTATCAGCGCTCCCAGTATCATGTCTCCGCTGACGCCTGAGAAACAGTCGAAATAGGCTATCCTCATTTTTCCTCACCCATATGGTTTATAAGACTTGCAAAGTATCCAGCCCCAAATCCGTTATCAATATTCACAGTCACAGAGCCCGGTGAACAACAGTTCAGCATGGACAGCAACGCCGCCAGGCCTTCGAAACTGGCGCCGTAGCCCACGCTGGTCGGTACGGAAATCACGGGACTATCGACAAGTCCGCCGATTATGCTTGCGAGGGCCCCTTCCATGCCGGCTACAACTATTATGACGTTTGCTTTGAACAGCTTTTCCTTGCTGTCGAAGAGTCTGTGCACCCCGGCAACACCGATGTCGTAGATCCGTTCGACGGCATTCCCCATGATCTCCGCCGTAACCGCCGCCTCCTCAGCGATCGGCACATCGGATGTCCCTGCAGTGACCACAAGGATCGACTTGGCCGATTTCTTCTTCCTTTTTTTCCCCGCGAGGACGATTTTGGCCGCTTCGTAGTAGACGGCATCCTTCCTTATTTTCCTGACGGCCTTAAAGACCGTCTTGTCGGCCTTTGTTGCCATGATGAATTTCGTCTCCGGTGAGAGGCTCTCTACAATTCTCGTGATTTGTTCGATAGACTTTCCCCGGCATAATATCACTTCCGGAAAACCTCGCCGCAAATCCCTGTGGGTATCGATCTTGGCGTCGCCCAAATCCTCGTAGGGAAAAGACCGCAAGGCCCTCAGTGCATCATCGATCCCCGTTTTCCCGGCCCTAACGTTTTCCAAAAGCTTCCTGATCTTTTCTCTGTCCATCTCTATTCCTCGTCCTTCAATGGTTCATTCATGCTGCCCATCCTGTAACCCTGAATATCCAGAGCGACATACGCGTATCCCAAGAGTTTGAATTTTTCCATAATCAGTTTTGATATCTCCTCGTCGAGAAATATGGGCATGTCTGCGCGGAGCACCTCTATCCTGGCAATATTGCCGTGGTCCCGGACCCTCAATTGCCGAATCCCGAAACCTGCCAGGAATTCTTCCGCACGACCGACGCGCAGCAGCTTCTCTTTGGTAATTTGCGTGCCGTATGGGAACCGCGTTGACAGGCATGGCAACGGCGGCTTGTCCCACGTAGGGAGATTCATCTCCTTCGATAAGGCTCTGATATCTTTTTTTGTGAAACCCGCATCCTTAAGCGGACTCCGGACGCCGAACTCTTGAACCGCCCTCATTCCCGGACGAAAATCTCTTTCGTCGTCAGGTGTCGAACCGTCTGCGATGTATTTCAAACCGTGCCTCTTTGCCAGTTCGGTAAGCTTGGTGAAAAGCTCTTTCTTGCAATGGTAGCATCTATCCGGTGGATTGGACGAGAAATTCGGGTCGTCCAGTTCATCTGTGTACATTACAATATGCTGTGCGCCGATTGCTTCTGCATTCTTCTTGGCATCACGGAGTTCTTGTGCTGTGTATGTTTCCGAACTCGCAGTGACGGCTATGGCTTTGTTGCCCAAAACGTTTGCCGCAACCTTGAGCAGGAAGGTGCTGTCCATACCTCCGGAATAGGCAATGAGGACACTTTGCATATCAGTCAGTATGTTTTCCAGTGATTCCAATTTTGAGGAAAGCTCTGTCATAACCTGCCGCCGTAGTAATGGTCAGTTCAGCATAGAATATACTACTATCATCTTCGGCGACAGGTTGTCAACATGTCGACATTCCAATGAGAAATTTTTCTTTGACAGATGTGCATGGGTGAAGTACCTTTATATCAATAGACTGAGATTGGTAGCCGACGGGAAAAAGGAGGAGATATGATGAAAAAGATCATCGTGTGCTGGCTTGCAGTTGTGCTGACTATTCTTGGGGTTGCAGGTTCCGCGAGAACGGCAAATTCTCCGCCGGCGGTGGGCGGAACGCTGCCGGATATAAAGCTTCCCATACCAAATGATTCTGCGGAAAAAAACTATCTTGATCTTGGCTTCTTCGGATTCGGCACTTTCAAGATTCCAGAGATCAAGGCCAAATTGGTTATTATCGAGATTTTCAGCATGTACTGCCCCTATTGCCAGGGGGAAGCGCCAAACGTGAATCAGTTGTATGCAAAAATTGACGATAATCCGTCTCTCAAGGGCAAGATCAAGATCATTGGTATCGGTGCGGGAAATACGTCCTATGAAGTTGGAACCTTCAAAAAGAAATACAACGTGCCATTTCCCCTCTTTGCAGACGGAGATTATGTCATTCATAAAATTGTCGGGGAGGTGAGGACGCCATACTTTATCGGCGTGAAAATAAACACTGACGGCACTAATCGGGTTATTTACTCCAAAGTCGGTACCCTTGGCGGAGTTGATGATTTTCTCTCCACATTGATTAAATTGTCCGAACTACAATAGGAGGGCTGATATGAAAGAACATGGCCGGCATTTTCTCTTTGTCTTACTGACAGGAATGGGTCTTCTGATTTTCATTTATGCTCCGGCGTCTCAGGCAGCATTCGGTCTTTCTGATGTGTTTAAAAATAATATCTACAACCCGGGACTCCTGAAGCCCACGGACAGCGTCTCGAAGCTGAAGGCAGGAGACAGGGCCCCTAATTTTACGCTCAAAGCCGTTTCGGGGGAGACGATCTCCTTAAGACAGTACCGGGGCAAGAAGAATGTTGTCATCTCGTTTGTACCAGCAGCATGGACTCCCGTCTGCTCAGACCAATGGCCGGGCTATAATATCGTGAAAGATATATTTGATAAACATGATGCCATACTGCTCGGCATCTCTGTGGATAATATCCCCACTTTGTTTTCCTGGACGAAGCAGATGGGCAATTTGTGGTTCCCGGTGCTCTCCGATTTCTGGCCGCATGGAAAGGTTGCATCAATGTATGGGGTTTTACGCGCCGACGGGGTAGCGGAGAGGGCGTTGATCATCATAGATAAGAAAGGAATCATACGTTACATGGACGTTCACGATATTAACAAGAGACCCCCATTGGAAGATCTCGTAAAGGAGTTGGAAAAACTGAAATAAATACCGGCAGACGTCTGCAAAATTATCATGCATTGTTCCCCGCGGCCTGTCCCTATATGTTCTTCTATGGGAGGGTATGGCAAGAATCGAGCCTTCTTAAAGCATTCGCTTTTGTAGAATTCTTACATTGACAAACGTATCGATCTGTGCTACAAAAAATAAAAAAATAACACGATGACAGAGAAACATATGCCGATCCGGCGGAAGCATTGCGGGAGACAGGGGTAAGGCAGTCCGTATTATTTTTTTTGTATACGCGTGGCACGAAATATATGTTCATGGCACAGCAGGCTTCGGTGGTTGGTATGCATATTCCCGACGGTTATCTGAGTCCCCAGACATATATTCCCCTTTACGGGGCGTCAATAGCAGTCTGGGGAATAGCCCTGAAAAAGATTAAGAATGAACTCTCCGCCAAGTACGTTCCTTACCTGGCCATGGCAGCAGCATTCTCCTTTCTCATCCAGATGTTCAATATCCCCGTTCCCGGGGGGACTTCGGGGCATGCCGTCGGTGCGGGTATCATCGCCCTGCTCCTGGGTCCCTGGACAGCGGTCATTGCCGTCTCCGTGGTCTTGATTATACAGGCGTTTGTCTTCGGTGACGGCGGCATCACGGCCATAGGCGCCAACTGTTTCAATATGGCCATTGTCATGCCTTTCGTTGCCTACTGGACATTCAATTTGATCAAAGGATTCTCGCAGAACAGGGTAAGGATCCTCGCGGCGGCTTTCCTTTCAGGGTATGTCGGACTTTCTGCAGCCGCCTTCTCGGCCGCTTTCATGTTTGGCATCCAGCCTGTAATTGCCATCGGTCCTGACGGCATGCCGCTCTATGCACCGTATCCCCTCTCCATTGCCATTCCCGCTATGGCTATTGAACACCTGTTTCTTTTCAGTATTGTTGAAGGGGTCATGACGCTTGTGCTTCTGAAATATTTTCTCAAGAATGAATCAACGCTCGTTTATGCCATGAGGGGGGATTCGCGTGAAGAGGCTTGAGAAAAAACTGTGGCTGTGGCTCTTCGTGATGGCTCTCTTGTCTCCTCTCGGAATTATCCTACCGGGAAAATTCGGTGCTGAAGGAGCTTGGGGAGAGTGGGGCGCAGACGCCCTCGAAAAGCTTCTGGGCTATATTCCCGGGGGCTTGAAGAGGACGGCGGACATCTGGGCCGCCCCCATACGGAACTATACATTCGGTGGAGAAGGCGCGCTGATTTCCACAAGAATTGTTTCCTATATTGTGTCCGCTTTTATAGGAATCGTTCTTGTATGGGTCATAGTGTTAATAATATCGAGGCTGCTCTTCAAACATGAGAAATAAGATTCCGGACTTTCTTCTGTGTACACCCAAGCGGGCACAAGATGCCGGCGAGCGGGGCACATTAAGGCCTTCTTACATCGAAAAGGGAATAGGGCATCTGTCGGAGATGATTACGACAGGGTATTTGAACGTAGGCCAGGATTCAGGGAAAGGTTTTTTTCAGAAGCTCGATCCAAGGGTGAAGGTGATTTTTCTTATCTTCTTTGTCATCATTGTCAGCCTGAAAACGGATATATTACCAGAGGCCGCAATCACCCTCTTTACATTTCTCCTCGTCGTCTCGTCACGTATTAACATCGCGCAATTCTACAGAAGAATAGCCGGGCTGACGTTTATTTTTGGATTTCTGGTTGTCTTCCCGTCCGCCTGTAATGTGGTAACACCGGGAGAAATGATTCTGCCTATCATCCATTTGTCGCATCCCTACGAATTCCTGATCTACCATATCCCCGAAGAGATAGGCCTCACACGGCAGGGGCTTGATTGCGTGATAATGCTCTCACTGAGAATGATGAACTCTCTTGCCATTTCTCTCTTGGTAATCTATACGACGCCGTTTCACAGGATTATCAAAGCGCTGCAGGTTTTCCGTGTTCCTCAAGCGCTACTCCTTGTTATTACCCTTTCTTACAAGTACATCTTTATTTTTGTAAAAACAGTGGAGAGCATGTACCTTGCGAGAAAAAGCAGGCTTGTGGGTATGGCCAGAGATGACGAAGCGAGGATATGGGTGGCGGGGAGAATTGCTCACATGTTTAGAAAGTCCATGTCCCGGTATGAGGAAGTATTCAGAGCAATGGTGGCAAGAGGCTATGCCGAAGAGGTAAAGCTATCCGATATCGGCGAGCTGACTGCGACGGACCGGCGTTCCGGCGGCTTCTTCGTGCTTGCCGGGATTTTCCTTTTATGGTTGTGAGGATAAGATGGCAGATATTATCCAAATCGATGATGTAAGCTATGCCTATCATCATAATATCCCCGCTTTATCGCGGGTGAGCATGAGCATTTCTGAAGGTGAAATATTTGCGGTTATCGGTTCTAACGGGTGCGGTAAATCCACTCTCCTGCACATCATGAATGGACTGATTTATCCCAGCTCAGGAAGAGTGTATTTCCAGGGAAAAGAGGTTTCCGAAGGTTCGCTCCGGGACAGGACATTTGTCAAATATTTCAGGAGCAGCGTGGGTTATGTCTTTCAGGATTCCGATGTTCATCTTTTCTGCCCGACCGTTTTCGATGAACTGATGTTTGGTCCGCTCCAGCTGGGTCTTTCTCAGGACGAGGCTTCCGGGCGGGTTAGCGAGATTATGGCTATGTTAGAGATATCTCATCTTAAGGATCGACCCTCCTACAGGTTATCGGGAGGTGAAAAGAAAAGAGTGGCAATAGGTTCCATCCTCACTATGAACCCCGGCCTTCTCCTCCTCGATGAGCCGATGAACGGTCTCGATCCGAGAACAAAAAGCTTCCTGATAGAATTGATGATACTTCTCAATGACGCAGGAAAAACCCTCGTCATTGCCACCCACGACTTGTCTCTTATCAGTGAGCTCAGGTGCCGTGTTGCCGTCCTTTCTGAAGATCACCGCGTTGAAAAAATCGGGACTGCCGATGAGATATTACAGGATGAGGAGCTGCTGTTGAGAGTAAATCTCATCCACGAGCATGTTCATTACCACGGGAATCATGCCCACATCCATATCCATTCTCATTATCTGTTTCACCGCCATGACCGGAAGCCCGATGGTGCTGATAATTGATTATGAAATTCTTAAGAACGATATTTTATATTATGATTCTGAGCCATGCATTATTGACGCAGAGCTTTGCCGCACACCCTTTGATTACCGACGATGCAGGGACACAGGGGAAAGGGAAATATCTTTTCGAGCTGAACGGTCAAATGGGTAATGAGACAGAGAGGCCAGGCGAAGGGATCGGCGCCAATGTAACGGCAAAGGAGAGGGAAACCGAATTAAGAGCGGCCCTTACCTACGGCGTTATTGACAATGTTGATGTTATCTTAACTATTCCCTACCAGTGGCAGAAGACGCAAGTAAACGATGCGACTGTGTCTGACGTGAGTGGTATTGCGGACATATCCATGGAGGTGAAGTGGCGTTTTTTCGAAAAAGACGGCTTGAGCCTTGCCGTCAAACCGGGGATAGCGCTCCCCGCGGGCGACAAGGATAAGGATCTCGGCACGGGAAAGGCAACGGGTACGCTGTATTTTATCACCACAAAGGAAATAGACCCGTGGGCGTTTCATTTGAACCTCGGTTATAAGAGAAATGAAAATGCGATAGATGAGAGAGAAGATATCTGGCATGCTTCTCTGGCCGGCGAATATAAAGTTATGAAAAATTTGAAGCTGGTTGCCAACATCGGTGCGGAGCGAAATACCGACAAGTCGTCTGATACTAATCCGGCATTTATATTAGGCGGGTTTATCTATTCCATGAGAGAGAATATGGACATCGATTTCGGCGTCAAGGGAGGCTTGAACAAGGCCGAGGGAGACATTACTTATCTCGCAGGGATAGCAATGAGGTTTTGATCCAGATGCGGGTATCTACAGCGCAGTCGAACACGCATCAACAAAGGTCATGACATTATAGTCCTCTGCAAGTGCAAGAAGAGCCAGCAGGCATATTTTCAGGACCTTGATGTCTTTGAAGTTCTTGTTTTCTGCGGCGTTTCTTATTTTCGTTTTGCTTACGGAAAAGATGCCGGCATAATCATTAAGGAACGAACCTACATCATGTTCCAATCTATCAAATTTCTCCAGAAGCTCTTTTGCCTCCGGTGTCAAGTGCAGTCCTTTGCCATGTCCGTCAGAATAGGTCAATTTTACGCCGAGTCTTGCTTCTGAGGCCTTCAGCCTTCCCCACGCAGCCCGGTACGACATTTTCAGTTTTCTGGCGGCGGCATAAAGGCTCTGCAGTTCATCGATAGATCGTAATAGATCCTCCCGGCCCTTGCCAAATATGGTCTTTTCGTTTCTTTCCAACCATAATTTATATCTGATTTTCATTTCTCTGCCTTCCCCGGACATAATTTTGACAACGTTTCTATCACAAATACGTTGATTTTACCAGCGTAAACTCGGTGTAGAAATAGTATGCCATAAATGACATATACTATTGGGATAATTCCGGATTATCGCCAATAATACTTGACATAGAGAGGAATAAAGTATATAGAAAACCGGTGTTTTAGGCCGTGGCAGACACATCTGAGCGGTCTTTTAATCCTCATTACATAATCTATGGATGTACGCACAAGAAATTCTGACCTGCCTGTTGTGGGCGAAAGCTTCTCCGATCTGCTCCTTCTAAAGATTATTCCATGAAGGGCTGACAATGGGTATGACTGGAAACGGTCCTGCCTCCCGTGTTTGGAAAGGGGAATAGGAAAATATACCGGAAAAATATTTTCTCATGTAATTCTCAGAAAGGAGCTTTTTATGGATGTCAGCAGAAGAGGTTTCTTGAAGATCTCCGGCGCTGTTCTGGCGACGAGCGGAATCGGCATAAGCTTGAAGCCCGTATCCGCCCATGCCCAGCCGCTGAAGATCAAGTACACTAAAGAGACCACAACGGTCTGTCCTTACTGCTCCGTCGGATGCAGCATTATTGTTGCTACACGGGAGGGCAAGGTCATCAACACGGAAGGCGATCCGGACAGCCCCATTAACAAAGGTTCTCTGTGCAGCAAGGGCGGGTCCATCTACCAGATGTCCGTCAACGAGAACCGTTTGGGAAAGCCTCTCTACAGGGCGCCCTATGCCACGGAATGGACGGAAATGGAATGGGAAGAGGCGCTCGAGAAGATTGCAGCAAATATCAAGAAAAGCCGTGATGCGAGCTTCAAGTCCAAGAATGATAAGGGCGAGACCGTAAACCGGACGGAAGGCATCGCCTCAGTCGGAAGCGCCGCCATGGATCTCGAAGAGTGTTACACCTATCAGAAATTTCTAAGGGGGTTAGGTCTGGTCTATATCGAACACCAGGCCCGTATCTGACACAGCCCGACTGTACCGGCTCTGGCAGAGTCGTTCGGACGCGGCGCAATGACAAACCACTGGGTTGATTTTAAGAACAGTGACGTGATTCTCATCATGGGAAGCAACCCCGCTTCCAACCACCCTGTTTCCTTCAAGTGGATACAGGAGGCCATGGACAAGAGGGGGGCAAGGGTGCTCAGCGTGGACCCGAGGTTTACCCAGTCCTCGGCAAAGGCACATGTGTATGCACCTCTGCGGTCGGGGACTGATATCGCCTTTCTTGGCGGTATGATAAAGTACATCATCGATAACAATCTTCACTTCGCAGAATATGTGAAGAATTATACCAATGCCTCCTTCCTGGTTAATCCGGCCTTCAAACTTCCGGGAGACAATAACGGCGTGTATTCAGGATTGGAAGGCAGCAAGTACAACAAGGATACCTGGTCCTATCAGACCGGGCCAGGCGGAGTGATAAAGAAGGATACGAGCCTGCAGGATCCCCACTGTGTGTTCCAGCTTCTGAAAAAGCATTATTCCCGATATACCCCGGAACTCGTTTCCAGGATCTGCGGGACGCCCCAAGAGAAGCTTTTAGAAATTTATAAGGAGTATGCATCAACGGGGAAGCCTGACAAGGCGGGTGTCGAGCTTTACGCCATGGGCTGGACGCAGCATACCGTCGGGACGCAGATGATCCGCACCATGTGCATGGTTCAACTTCTTCTGGGCAATATGGGTATCGCCGGCGGCGGTGTCGCAGCCATGAGGGGCGAGTCCAATGTCCAGGGCTCGACGGATCATGGCCTGCTGTTCCACATCTGGCCGGGATATATCGGGGCTCCTACGGCGTCCTTAAAGACACTGAAGGAGTTCAACGAAAAAAGAACACCCACCACCAAGGAGAAGACCAGCCTGAACTGGTGGAAAAATTTTCCGAAGTACTCGGCAAGTTTCCTGCGTTCCATGTACGGGACAAATGCCACCCTCGAAGAGGCCTATGGCTTGATGCCCAAACTCGATGACGGCGTTAATTACTCCTGGCTCATGATCTTCGACCAGATGTACAAGGGTAAGTTTACGGGCTTCTTCGCCTGGGGCATGAACCCTGCCTGCAGCGGCGCCCACGCGAATAAAGTCAGACAGGCCATGGGAAAACTGGACTGGATGGTGAATGTCAATCTCTTTGACAATGAGACCGGTTCTTTCTGGAGAGGTCCGGGAATGGACCCGACCAAGATTAAAACTGAGGTCTTCCTGCTGCCATGCGCCTCTTCCATCGAGAAGGAAGGGAGTCTTGCCAACAGCAGCCGGTTGATGCAGTGGCGCTATAAGGCTGTGGAACCCCCCGGAGTGGCCAAGCCGGATGGCGACATCATGAGCGAGCTATTCTTCAAGGTCAAAGCACTTTACGAAAAACAGGGCGGCCCTTATAAAGAACCCCTGACGCAACTCACATGGCCCTATGGTAAGAAGACGCTGGATGGCCATTACCACTACGACCCCCACATGGTGGCTAAGGAGATCAACGGGTTCTTCCTCGCCGACAAGAAGGTCGAGAATCCCACCAAGAAGGGCGACTTTAAGGAGTTCAAGAAGGGCGATCCTGTCCCCACCTTCGCCTGGCTTCAGGATGATGGTTCGACATCATCGGGAAGCTGGGTCTACTGCGGCTCCTATGCCGATAAGGGAAATATGGCGGCGCGCCGCGGCACAAAAGACGCATCCGGTATCGGTCTCTTTTCCGAATGGGCCTGGTCCTGGCCCGTCAACCGCAGGATAATTTATAACGGCGCCTCCGTAGATCTGAACGGCAAGCCATGGGATCCCAAACGCCCGGTCATCGCATGGAATGGCGAGAAGTGGGTAGGCGATGTGCCGGACGGTGTCGGCGATCCCGGTTCGGGAAGACCGCCTTTCATCATGAAGCCTGACGGCGTGGCCAGTCTCTTTGGACCGGGTCTGGTGGACGGTCCTTTCCCGGAGCATTACGAACCTCTCGAGTGTCCCGTCGAGAAGAACATCCTTTCTCCCCAGAAGCACAACCCCGCCATCCGCCGCTTTGATAAGCCCGGCGTCGGCTCCGAGATGGATGTTTACTCCGGTGTTACGGGTTGTGACCCGCGGTACCCCTTCATTTGCAGCACATACAGGGTCAGTGAACATTGGCAGACGGGTGTGCTCACCAGATGGTGCCCGTGGCTCGCGGAAATGCAGCCGGGCATGTTCGTGGAGATGAGCGTGGAGCTGGCCAGGGACAAGGGTATCAAGAACGGCGAGAAGGTAATCGTGAAATCTGCACGAGGTGAGGTTGAGGCTACGGCCATAGTCACACCGAGGTTCAAGCCTTTCAATATCGACGGTAACATCATTCACGAAGTGGGCATTCCCTGGCATTTTGGCTGGATCACCCAGGCGCGACCAAAAAAGAAGTACGGGAAGCTGGACAAGAAGCCTCAGGTGTTTACTTACGGGGATGCGGCCAATCTGCTGACGCCGACGATTGGCGATGCCAATACCATGATACCCGAGAGCAAGGCGTTCATGGTCAATGTCGTGAAGAGGGGGTGAGATAAATGACAGAGAAAATTAAACTCTTTGATACATCGAAATGCACCGGCTGCCGCAGTTGTCAACTGGCATGCAAGCAGTGGAATCAACTGGCGGCTAAGCAGACAAGGAATACGGGAACCTATCAGAATCCCCCTGACCTCCAGCCGAATACCTACCTTGTCATGAGATTTCAGGAGATGGATGATCCCAAGGCAGGAGTCAAGTGGTTCTTCCGGCATCATGCCTGCATGCACTGTACTGATGCGGCATGCGTGAAGGTGTGCCCGTCAGGGGCTCTTTACTACACGGACATGAAAACCGTCGGCCTGAATCGGGCAATATGCATCGCCTGCAAGGAATGCGTCACGGCCTGTCCCTTTGACATCCCCAGATACGATGACAAAACCGACAAGGTATATAAGTGCGATATGTGCGAAAGCAGGATCGGCAATAATATGGAACCTGCCTGCGCCAAGGCCTGTCCAACAGGAGCGCTCACCTGGGGAGATAAGGACAAGCTGATGAAAGCGGCCTATAAGAGGGCGAAGGACTTAGGCGGCGATGCCAAGGTATACGGAGACAAGTTTGTAGACGGCACACATCTGGTATACGTGCTCCAGGAAAAGACTGCCCTATACTCTGCACTTCCGACTAATCCCTCCGTGCCGCTCTCCATCGTGCTGTGGAAGGATGTACTGAAACCACTCGCCCTGCTTGCCGCGGGCGGCGTCCTGGCGGGATCATTCCTGCACTATATCATCCACGGGCCCAAGACCCCGGATGAAGATGGCGCGAACAAAATGGAAGGGGGTGAATAATCATGAAGAAAGGATTAATTCAGGCTACGGATTGGTATGAGAGATTAGTCCACTGGATGCTGGCGCTTTCCTGCCTGTTCCTGTGTCTCACGGGATTGGCCATGATGTTTCATTCACTCAACTCTATCGCGAATCTCATGGGCGGGCTCACGGTCACGAAGTATCTGCACAACTTTACGGGTCTCCTTTTCGCGTTGGCCCTTCTTTTGGCCATCAAGATGTGGTGGCAGGAAGCTGGCGTTTTTTCCATGCCGGAAGACCTGGAATGGATGATGGTGGCCGGAGGCTATCTATGGCACGTGGATAAGGTTCCTGAGGTGGGGAAATACAATCCCGGGCAGAAGATGTTCTTTCTGGCTGTGGCCATCTTCGGTTTGGTCATGGTCATTACGGGGCTCATCATGTGGTTCCCCTTGATATTCCCGGCAATGCTGGTGCGATGGTTGTTTGTCCTCCATGCCCTCGGGTTCGTGGTGATCTTTGCGTTCTTCTTTGTTCATCTTTACCTGGGGACCATCGGCTCTCCCGGCTCCGCACCCGCAATGTTCTCCGGCTGGGTTACGAGGGCCTGGCTCAAGAAGCAGCATCCCAAGTGGTTGAAGGAGATGGAAGAGGAAGGCACGCTCGTGGTTTCCGGTGAGGAAAATAAGGCACATTGACATTTGAAATATTTGGCATATAGCAAAAGAGCGCTGTCCGTTTCTGAGCAGCGCTCTTTTTTTGTCTTCGTTGCATCGCTACAAACGGGGCTTGATCATGCCCGCCATCCTCGCCCATCGGTAAAGAGCGCCGAGCACCACTACGGCTTTTTCGGACGAATATGCAAAAGCAGGAACGCCGTGTGTTTCCAGAAGGGAGGCGGCACTCTCAACCTCGACATCACCCGACAGGGACGCAACAATCGGCTTCGGCGCTTTCAGTGACTCGGCCGCTTTCTTCGCCCTTATCACGGTTTCGGCAAAGACCATGGGCGGTGTAATCAGGGTATGCCAGTAGCCGAGGATCAGGGCGTCGATGCGGTCGTCTTCAAGGGCGAGCCGGATCGTGGCTTCATAAGTTTCCGGCGGCTCGCCGCCTGTGATATCAACGGGGTTTCCCGTGGCGCCGAAAGGCGGAATGAACTTCTTGAAGGCCTCATCCAGGTCTTTTTCCAAATGCATGAGCTGAAGCTGATGCTTGCTGCATGCATCAGCGAGGAGGACGCCCAAGCCTCCGGCGCCCGTAACGATTAGCACGTTCTCGCCTTTGGGGGCCGGCATTTTTCCCAGGCTCCGGGCGCAGTCCAGAAGGTCTTCGAGATTGGCGACCCTGACTATCCCTGCTTTGGCGAAGGCAGCGCTGTAGATCCTGTCGTCTCCCGCCAGAGCCCCCGTGTGGGAAAAGGCGGCCCTTTCTCCTAACGAAGTGGCCCCGGCCTTGAGTGCGATGATGGGCTTCTGCCGGCTTATCTTTGCGGCGGCTCTTACAAAGGCGATACCGTCCTTTATGTCTTCCACGTGCATGGCGATCACCTTCGTATTTTCGTCCTGGCCGAAGAACTCGATCAGGTCATCTTCATCTACGTCGCACTTATTTCCCACACCGACGATGGCCGAGACACCCATCCTGTTGGAGCGGCTGTAGCCGATGATGGCCATGCCCACACCGCCGCTCTGGCATGACAGGGCCGTCGGCCCCTTCTCCGTATAGGGCGTACAGAAAGTCGCGCAGAGGTCCGCCGGTGTGTAATATATACCGAAAATATTTGGTCCGAGGATGCGAACCCCGCTCTTCATGGCTGTTTCGACGAGTTCCCTCTGGAGGTCGTTATTGCCGATCTCGGCAAAGCCCGAGGAGATCACGATGGCGCCGGCCACCCCCTTTTCTCCGAGAGCTATGACCGCATCGGCAACATTCTTCGCCGGTATCACAATCACAGCGACATCAACCTTGCCGGGAATCTCCCGGACGCTCCTGTAGCATTTCAGTCCCAATATCTCATCCGCTTTGGGATTTATGGGATAGATTTTTCCCTTGTAGCCGCCGTCGATGATATTCTTCACTGTGGAGTATCCGAGTTTTGCAGGATCGCCGGAGGCTCCGATGATCGCTATCCCCGCCGGTGAAAATATCCTCTTCATGCCTGTTATGATTTCTTCGGAAGAGTATGTCGTATCGGCAATTTTTTTCGGTTCGCCAAGGGCCATGCGGGCATCAACGACGATGGCGCCTGCTGCAGATGCGATGACGGGGTTCAGGTCAACCTCAAGGATCTCCGGGTGGTCGGCCACAAGCGCCGAGAGCTTTTCTATGATGTCGGCTACGGCATTAATATTTACCGCCGGTTTCCCGCGGAAATTGCCGAGGATTTTTCTGCCTCTGATCTCATGAGTCATGTCGAGTGAATCCTTCCGCGTGAGGGGAACAAGTTTGAAGCTTACATCTGCCGCGGCTTCAACAAGAATTCCTCCCAGGCCGAACATCACAGCATGACCAAACTGGCGGCTGAAGGTGGCTCCTATAACCAGTTCTACTCCTTCGGGCACCATCTGATAGATCAACACTCCCCGGATGTCAGCCTTAGGTTTTTCCAGTCTCGCTTTCTTCAAGATATCGGTGAACGCGGAACGAACGGCCTCAGCTGAACCAAGATTTACTCTCACTCCCCCAACGTCAGACTTGTGCGGGATATCAGGAGATACTATCTTCATCACGACAGGGTATCCTAACTTGCCGGCTATCTCGGCCGCTGATTCCGGATCGGTCGCCACCTGACCCGTTCTGACCGGGATGCTGCAAGCCGCGAGCACTTCCTTGCTCTCCACCTCCGTAAGCACAGCACGCCCCTGCCGCTTTGCCTCCGATAGAATTCTTGTCACTTCGCTTACCATGGGGCCCTCCTTTCGTAAGTCTTCATATATGGCCACCGGTATGTTATCAGTACTGCAAAAAGAGAATTACTTGCCTCCTATTTTATGGGCTGCATGATGGAAAAGTCAACTATATTAGAAATAAGAAAGGTGTCCATTACCACTTTGGACTTGACAGGCGCGGGGATTTCAGCTAAAAACTGTGCCACGTAGTTAAGATTAACAACAATCAAGGGAGGAGACCTTTTGGCCACACATAAATCCGCGGAAAAGAGGAGCAGGCAGAACGAGAAGAGACGCGTGAGAAACACGTCGGTAAAATCCAACATAAAGACGCACATGAAATCTGTACTATCAGCCGCTGAAACGAAAGATAAGAAGGGTTCGGAAACTGCCCTCGCCGCTGCGATACCTGCAATCTCCAAGGCTGCTGCCAAGGGCGTATTTCATAAAAAGACGGCTTCGCGAAAGATTTCGAGGTTAACCAAGAAGGTAAACGCCCTTAAGGGGTAATTGCCTTACATCCTTCTCTCAGAAAAATCCTATCAAAAGCCAGACATCATTAACCGGTATGCCTTCTCGGCTGCATCATTTGACAGCTTGGTGAGGGCGTTCGTCCGGTTTGTATCTCTGGTATTCAGGTCGGTGAAGGTGTAGTCCTGAATCGCCGTAAAATTCTTGTCATTCCAGATAAGCTTGTGAGAGTCCTGTTCTTCAAAGACGAGTTCCATTCCTACTGACAGGCGTTCTCCTGACGCCAGGCCTGTCCTCTGGTAAGAGAGAGGGGACGTTACGATGCTGTTCACGCTGCCCTTGAAGACCGCATCCGCAGTTTCACGCCGGTCGGACAGTGTGAACCTGCCTCCTATGATAAACTGATCAATGAAGGAATTTCTGATGGTATTTTCGACATTGGCCTCACTTGTCTTGTTGGTAAAGTTGTCGATGAATACCGTCTTGATTTTTTTGTCGATATATTCGCCGCCGGGACTGAAGCGGTAGCCGCAGCCTGCAACGAAAAAGACTGACAGAAGAACTGCGATAACCGTCATTCCGCGGAGACGAAGCGACGGACGGCCTCCGTGAAAAATAACTTCTAATCGTTTGTTACTGAACGACGATATTAACGAGCTTCCTGGGAACATATATTTCTCTCACTACCTTCTTGCCAGAGATTAAACTGACAATCTTCTCATCATTGAGAGCAAGGGCTTTGATCTTCTCGCCGTCCTCATCCACAGGGACGACCATCCTGCTCCTCACCTTGCCGTTTACCTGAATGACTATGGTTATTTCCTCTTCTGCGGCAACCTCGTGATCATATGCCGGCCAGGGAACGTCCGCCAGACTGCCTTCATAGCCCAATGCTTTCCAGAGCTCTGCTGTTACGTGAGGAACAATAGGCGCCAGCAATATTATTACCGTTTCAATAGTCTCTCTGATGACAGAGAGCGCGACCTTATCTCCCTTTGCCGGCCTCTCGATCAGGTACAGGGCATTGACAAGTTCCATGACTGCGCTTATGGCCGTATTAAAATGAAAGCGGTCCTCGATATCACGTGTCACTTTCCTGATTGTCTGGTGGGTCTTTCGCCTCAGGTTCTTCAGTTCGCCTTCGAGTGTCTCGCCTCCGCCTGAGGATTTAACACCCTCGATGTCATCGCGGTAGTCCATGACAATCCGCCATGCCCTGTTGAGAAAACGGAACGACCCCTCGACCCCCTGGTCACTCCACTCGAGGTCCTTTTCCGGGGGCGCGGCAAAAAGGCAGAACATCCTTGCCGTGTCGGCGCCGTATTGCTTGATCAGGTAATCAGGGTCGACGACGTTCTTTAAAGATTTGGACATCTTTTCCGATTTGCCGATTGTGACCGCAGCCTCGCAGTGTTTGCACTTATCGTCCTTCACCTCTTCGGGGAATAGATAGCCGTGCTCCTGGCAGTGCGCCGTTTCCTTGCAGACCATGCCCTGGGTCAGGAGATTGATGAAGGGCTCGTCGAAGTCAAGGACGCCGAAGTCTCTCAGCATCTTTGTATAGAACCGCGAATAGAGAAGATGGAGGATGGCGTGCTCAATCCCGCCGATATACTGATCGACCGGCATCCAGTAGCCGACCTTTTTGCGGTCAAGACCGGGTTTCTCCGCGCACTGGGGCGAGCAGAAACGGTCAAAATACCAGGATGATTCTACGAACGTGTCCATGGTATCAGTTTCCCGTTTCGCCGCACTGCCGCACTTGGGACATTGCGTTTCCGCGAAGGCCTTGTATTTCCCGAGCGGCGACCCGCCTTCTCCCGTTAATTCCACGTCTCTCGGCAGGACTACGGGAAGATCGGTTTCCGGCACCGGCACTGTGCCACACTTATCGCAGTAGATGATGGGAATCGGCGCCCCCCAGTAGCGTTGACGGGAAATACCCCAGTCCCGCAAACGATACTGTATGGTCTTCTTGCCCCGTCCCATGGATTCGAGATATTCGGCGATCGCATCTAAGGCCTTCATATTTTCCATGCCGTTGAATTGTCCCGAATTGATGAGCATGCCTTCTTCCACGTAGGCCTCCGTCATGGTGTGGACATTGAGGGACTTGTTGGGCGGCTGTATAACCACGATGAGGGGCAGATTATACTTTTTCGCAAATTCAAAGTCACGCTGGTCGTGCGTGGGAACCGCCATGACACAGCCTGTTCCGTACTCCGCAACAACGAAGTTTGCGGCGAAGATGGGCATCCTTTTCTTGGTCACGGGATTAAGGCAGTAGGCATCCAGGAATATGCCTTCCTTATCGTAGTATTCCGAGGTCCTCATCAACTTGTCTTGCTTTTTGACTTTGTCAACAAATTCTCTGACTTCTTTCTCAACCGGCTTCCCCTTGGCCAGCTCCATGACGAGGGGAAGTTCCGCGGCGACGAGCATGAACGTGGCCCCGTATACGGTGTCCTGCCGTGTCGTAAAGACCTTGATTACATCATTTCCTTCCGCCATGGGGAAGTGTATCTCGCATCCGAAACTCTTGCCTATCCAGTTCTTCTGCATAGTGATGACCCGTTCAGGCCATCCGGGAAGCTTGTCACAATATTCGAGGAGCTCGTCAACGTAATCGGTGATGCGGAAAAACCACTGGTCGAGATATTTCTCCTCGACCTCTTTCGAGCACCTCCAGCACAGACCGGCCTCCACCTGTTCATTTGCCAGAACAGTCTTGCAATCACGGCACCAGTTCACGATGGAACTTTTTTTGTAGGCCAGCCCCTTTTCGTACATCCACAGAAAGAACAGTTGTTCCCAACGGTAGTATTCCGGCTCACACGTGGAAAGCTCCCTGTCCCAGTCATAGCTGAATCCCATCTCCTTGAGCTGTTTTCTCATGTAGGCGATGTTTTCATTTGTCCATGTTGCCGGGTGAATCTTATGGTCTATGGCTGCGTTTTCCGCAGGCATACCGAAGGAATCCCAGCCCATGGGATGCAGGACGTTGTACCCGTTCATCCGCTTGTAGCGCGCCACTACATCGCCGATAGTGTAGTTCCTTACATGGCCCATGTGAATCTTCCCGGACGGATACGGAAACATCTCGAGGAGGTAGTATTTCTTCCTATTAAGATCCTCCGTGACCTTGAAAATACCGCTGTCTTCCCAGATCTTCTGCCACTTCTTTTCAAGTTCCCGGGGCTTGTACTTATTCTCCATAAATCATCCGCCTCCAAAATGCTCAGGGATACCCTTTCTTCAACGCCTGTTATCAAGGCCTAAGAGATAATATCATCATGAATGAGAACTTCCGGTGAGTCCGTTTATTTTTTGATCTGCTTCATCTTTGTACAATTTCAGGTATAAGGCATCAAGAATACCGTTTATGAAAGAGCCGGAATTTTCGGAGCCATACGACTTGCCTAAATCTATAGCTTCGTTCAGCGTGACTTTGGGGGGTATGTCCGGACAGTACAGGAGCTCGTAGACGGCCATGCGGAGGATATTCCTGTCGACTCTCGACATCCGCGCCAGGGACCAGTTGTCGGAACAACTGCTTATGAGACTGTCTATCTCCTCTTTCTTTTCGCAAGTGCCTTCTATCAAGAGCGTAGAAAATTTTCTGGACTCCTCCGGCGCACCGAAATAGTTCCAGAAGATCGCAATAGCCTCGGCGGCATCGATATCTAAAACATCCAGCTCGTAAAGAACTTGTAAGGCAATCTCTCTTGCCTTTCTCCTTTGATGCATTAATTCCTCTAAATCTGTTGCATCAGACGCCGTTTATGATGGAGTCTGCAGATAATAAAAAAAAGACATAGCGGTCTTGAATAAATGTTGCCTCGTCATCCCGACCACCGTAACCGCTCCCTGCCGTCCGAGGGGACAGTATGCGCTCACCTTTTTCGAAATGACGTCAGACGAAGTTTCAGAAGTTCTCAGGCTATAATTTCCTGAAGAGGTCTACCATTTCGATTGCCGACATGGCGGCGTCCCAGCCTTTGTTCCCGGCTTTCGCGCCCGCCCTTTCAATTGCCTGTTCAATGGTGTCTGTGGTCAATACGCCGAAGGCTACAGGCATCTCTGTCTCGAGACCGACGCTCGCTATCCCTTTCGTGACTTCGGCGCTGATGTACTCAAAATGTGGTGTCGCGCCCCTGATCACTGCGCCAAGGCAAATCACGGCATCGAATTTCGCAGACTTTGCGAGCTTCTTGGCCATAGCGGGCAATTCAAACGCGCCGGGGACCTTATAAATGATAATGTCTTTTTCATCCGCGCCTGCCCTGGTTAGTGCATCAACAGCGCCGTCAATCAGCCTTCCGCAGATAAAATCGTTGAAGCGACTGGCGACAATGCCAAACTTCATCCCCTTCGCGACAAGCTTTCCTTCTATGATTTTCGGCATATTTCCTTCTCCTTCTTGTAATCCTGGAACCTGACCTTCAGTTCATGTCCGCTTGCTCTGATAAAAAAATTATATCTCCAACAAATGGCCCATCTTCTTCTTTTTCGTCTTCAGATATTTGATGTTGCTCTCATTCGGTTTTATTTCGATGGGGACGCGCTCGGTAATCGTTAAACCATATCCTTCCAGACCGACAATCTTTTTGGGATTATTGGTCATCAGTTTCATCTTCTTGACGCCAAGGTCTGCAAGTATCTGAGCGCCGATACCATAATCCCGCAAGTCCGCCTTGAAACCGAGCGAGATATTGGCTTCGACAGTGTCTTTCCCGTGCTCCTGTAATTCGTAGGCCTTGATCTTATTGACGAGGCCGATGCCGCGGCCTTCCTGATGCATGTACACGATAATACCCTTTCCCGCCTCATCCACCATTTCCATGGCCCTATGGAGTTGGTGGCCGCAGTCGCACCTTTCCGATCCGAAGACATCGCCTGTCAGGCATTCCGAATGCACTCTCACGAGGACTTCGTCTTCCGGCCGGATATCTCCCTTCAGCAGGGCCACATGTTTCATATCGTCCACATCATTTTCGTACACGATAATCTTGAACTGACCACCGAAGATGGTGGGAATTATCGCCGCCGCCGCCCTCCTGATCAGGGATTCGTGTTGCATCCTGTACTGGATGAGATCGGAGATGGTCACTATCTTGAGATCGTGTTCCTTGGCGAAAATTTCCAGGTCGGGCATTCTGGCCATGGTGCCATCGTCCTTCATGATTTCACATATCACGCCTGCAGGCTTCAGCCCGGCCAACCGCGCGAGATCCACGGAGCCTTCGGTCTGGCCTGTTCTCACCAGCACGCCGCCTTTCTTTGCACGTATCGGGAAGATATGCCCGGGGCTCACGATGTCGTCAGGCGTAACGTCATCTGCCACCGCAGTTCTTATCGTCGTCGCCCGGTCGGCTGCGGAAATACCGGTTGTCACGCCGCGCTTGGCTTCTATAGACACCGTAAAAGCGGTGCCGAAGCAGGAACGGTTATCCACCACCATGGGATGGAGGTTCAATTTATCGGCAAGGTCGTCATTCAGGGAAAGACATACAAGCCCTCTGCCGTATTTTGCCATGAAGTTAATGGCCTCAGGCGTAACAAATTCCGCCGCCATGCAGAGGTCGCCTTCATTTTCCCTGTCTTCATCATCAACCAGGATGACCATTCTGCCGCTCTTGATATCTACAATGGCCTCTTTTATTGTGCTTATACCCATCTTTTCACCTTCAATGTTCTAGTTTCCAATGTTTCGTTGTCCTGTCACAATCTCCATGTCCCTATGCAAAAGAGAAAGGGAGGGATTCATTTCAAGAATCCGTGCTCCGCAAGGAAATTCATGTCAATTCCTTTTCCGGGATTAACGAATTTCTCCACGTATTTTCCGATTATGTCCGTTTCAATATTAACCAGGTCGGCCGCTCTTTTAAATCCTAAAGTCGTGTTCCGGGCCGTGTGTGGAATGATATTAACATAGAATCTGTTTTTTTCACAACGATTTACCGTCAGACTTATGCCGTCAACTGCGACTGATCCCTTTTCCACGATGTAGCGGCTCAATTCGGCGCCGATTTCCACACCGAACTGGATTGAACCGGCCTTGTTCACTTTTTCCTGAATCTTACCAATGCCATCCACATGGCCGAGGACCAGGTGTCCTCCTAGGAGGCTGTTCAGCCGCAGCGATTTTTCAAGGTTCACCTTATCGCCTGACTTCAGCGATTTAAGATTTGTCCTGGCCAGGGTTTCCGCGGAGACGTCGGCTGAGAAGCGTTTGTCTCCTTTCTCCGTTACTGTAAGACAGGCGCCGCTGACGGAAATGCTGTCACCGATATTGATGTCGCCGAGATTCATGGACGTATCGATGATGAGAAGGGCGTCTTCTCCCTTTCTCGTTATCCTGTTGACTGTCCCTAAGTCTTCTATGATCCCTGTGAACATGACCGTTTAAATTTCCCGCCGATAACTTTTTTGATCAGTCATCTGTGTTCATCTTTTTTTACGTTGAGGAGGTCCTTCAGTCCTTCCATGAAATCACTGACGTCGCGAAACTCCCTGTATACCGATGCGAACCTCACATAGGCGACGTCGTCCAGATTCTGGAGTTCCTTCATGACCTGCTCGCCAATGGCCGATGAGGGGATCTCTTTATCCTGATACTCCTGACAGTGCCTCTCGATTTTATCCACGACGCCTTCGATTGCATCCGTGCTTATGGGGCGTTTTTCGCAGGCCCTCTTGATGCCGGAGCGTATCTTTGTCCTGTCGAATGGTTCCCTGCGTCCATCCTTCTTGACCACGACCGGAAGAACTTCTTCCACGAATTCGTAAGTCGTAAAACGTTTTCCGCAGGCGATGCATTCCCGCCTTCTCCTTATGGCATCCCCATCCTTGCTGATCCGGGAATCGATAACCTTGTTTTCTGTATTGGAACAAAAAGGACACTTCATAACTGAGTCACCGTGATGCCAGCTTCCTTTAATATATCCGTCGCCAGTTCATCCTTGTAGTCTGCCTTTACTATCACCGTCACTATGCCTGCATTGATAATCATCTTGGCGCATATTATACACGGATGATTGGTGCAGTAAAGTGAGGAACCATTTACACTTACTCCGTGGAGTGCGGCCTGAATGATGGCATTCTGCTCTGCGTGCAGTCCGCGGCAGAGTTCATGGCGCTCGCCCGAAGGTACACCCAGTTGTTCGCGCAAGCAGCCTGTATCCAGGCAGTGCTGAAGGCCCGAGGGGGCGCCGTTGTAGCCCGTGGCGAGAAGCCTGCGATCCTTCACGATAACAGCGCCGACGCTCCGTCTTAAGCATGTGGAGCGTTTCGAGACGAGATCGGCGATGTCCATGAAATATTCGTCCCATTCCGGCCTGCGCTTTTTCCGTCTGGGGACCTGCGGCTTTGAACGTCCGGTCTTCGCCATCTTGCTACCCGTCAGCCTCTCCGTACCCTGTTAAATTTATATAACCACCAATTCCTATTTGTAAAGCAGCTTTCCAATCGCCGCGATTTTATCGAGCCTTCCCTGATGACGGCCGCCCTCAAATTCCGTATTCAGCCACAAGCGGACAATTGATTTTGCCGCCGCCTCTCCCGTTCGTCTCCCGGCAAGGACGAGGATATTTGCATCATTGTGCAGCCTGCTCATGCGGGCAGTCTCTTCATCGAGGCATAGCGCCGCTCTCACGCCCGGGAATTTGTTTGCGACAATGCTCATGCCGACGCCGGACCCGCATACGAGGATGCCCCGGTCAAACTCTCCGGCAGATACCCTTTGGGCGACTATGGCGCCGAAATCCGGATAATCAACACTTTCCGGACTGCCGGTGCCGGCGTCCGTCACGGCGTATCCCATGTGAGTGAGGTACTGTTTGACGACTTCCTTTAAGGGGAATCCCGCGTGGTCGCTACCTAAGATTATCTGGCCCATCTTATCAAAGTTTATCGGATTTCCTGAATATCAGGACGGCGTTGACTCCGCCGAAACCGAATGTGTTCGACATGGCCGTATCGATATCTTTCTTCCGCGCCTTATGGGGAACATAATCGAGATCACAATCGGGGTCAGGGTTATCGAGATTGATAGTCGGTGGAATAATGCCTTTGTAAATAGACATCGCCGATATAATGGCTTCCAGTGCGCCGGCAGCGCCGAGGAGATGGCCGGTCATGGATTTTGTAGAGCTGACGGCAAGATTTGAGGCATGCTTGCCAAAGACCTTTTTAATGGCCTGTGTTTCATAGAGGTCGTTCGGAGGTGTCGATGTGCCGTGCGCATTTATGTAGTCGATGTCGGCTGGTTTCAGGCGGGCGTCTTTCAGGGCTGCTGCCATACATCTTGCTGCCCCTTCATGTCCCGGAGGAGGTATCGCCATGTGGTAGGCATCACTCGTCGATCCGTAGCCGACCACTTCCGCATATATCCTGGCGCCTCTCTTGATGGCTGAGGCCAGCTCTTCGAGGATCACGATGCCGGAACCCTCTCCTATGACAAAGCCATCTCTCTCTTTGTCAAAGGGACGGCTTGCTCGCTCGGGCTCGTCGTTTCTTACGGATATGGCCCTCATGGCATTGAAGCCGCCTACACCGAGCGGTACAATAGCGGCATCAGTACCGCCGGCTATCATGACATCTGCATAACCGCCGCTGATGATCCTCATAGCGTCCCCGATGGCATTTGTGCCGGAGGAGCAGGCGGTAGCAGGACAACTTATCGGGCCTTTGGCGCCGAATCTGATCGATACATGACCTGCGGCAAGATTTGCAAGGACGGCCGGGATGGCAAAGGGGGACATCTTTCTGGGGCCGCCGCTGAGTAATGCCACTTTCTCTCTCTCAATGGTCCCCAGGCCGCCGATTGCCGATCCGATAATCACTCCCACGCGCTCGGCATTCGTTTCACTGATGCGCAGTTTTGCGTCCGACACAGCCATCCCGGCGGCTGCCAGGGCATAGACAATAAAGTTATCGATCTTGCGAAGCTCTTTATTGCTCACATAATTCAGCGGATCAAAATTCTTCAGTTCCCCGGCGATCTGCGTCCTGTGTCCGGAGGCATCGAATTTTGTTATCCTCCCGATTCCCGATTGTCCTCTGCAGATTGCCTTCCACGTATCCCGGGCAGAATTACCAAGAGGCGTGACCGCACCGATTCCGGTTATAACGATTCTTCTTTTCAAAGAGGCCTGTTTCCCTCGCGCAGTATTAATATTATTTAACCGTAACCCCTTTTTTCTTGAGGAATTCGATTACGTCTTTTATCGTGCGGATTTTTTCCAATTCTTCATCGGAGATTTGTATTCCGAAATTTTCTTCCATTTCCATTATCAGTTCAACCAAGTCAAGGGAATCGGCTCCCAGATCATCTATAAAGGCTGCCTCCGGTACGCACTCTTCCTTTGTGACATCCAGGCGCTGCACTATAATCTCTATGACTCTATCTTCGAGCTTCATGAATACTTCCTCCTCCACGCGTAAACTAATTTATGATGCCGTATCACACAAATAAAGACCGCGCCGTAGACGCGGAATCTTTAAAATCCATCTGCTGTAAACGGATTGCTGCGGTCGCAAGCCTTAAGATATCTTTTCCGTCGGAATGACCTGCCGGCCCTTATATGTTCCGCAATTCGTGCAGACGTGATGAGGGAGCTTCGGTTCACTGCACTGCGGGCACGCAGAAGCCAGTTGAGGCTTGAGAAAATCGTGCGACCTCCTCTTGTTTCTCCTTGTTCGTGAATGTCGTTTTACTGGGTTTGGCATTGTTCTGTTCCTCTATATTTTATTTATTTTCTACTAATCTGAGTTTCTTTAAGACCGCCAGCCTCTCGTCGATGAAGTCGGTATGGCAGCCGCAGCTTGCCGTGTTGAGATTCATCCCGCAATGTGCACATAGGCCTTTGCAGGCGTCCGTACAAAGAACCTTGATGGGAATCTGCAGCATGACCTGTTCAAATATGAGATTATCGAGGTCTATTACATCGTCTTGATAATACCCGTATTCAAGGTCCTCCGTACTCAGTTCGTCTTCCTGCTTCGCCCCTTTCTTCTCCGGCACAAAGGTATATCTGAAGTTAGTCTTTACAGGCAAATGGGTGGCTTCCAGACACCGGCAGCAATTCGCAGTAACGGTGGTTTCCAGACTCCCCTCGATAAACACGGTCTCGCGGATCCTTTTAGCCTGGCAGAGGACATCAATCCCCTCAATGGAAAAATCTTTTTTTTCCTTCTCCGGAAGGAGACCCCGAAACCAGTTGCCGTCCTTGTGGAGCGATATATTCAATCCCTCATCGGGGATGTTGTTGATAATAATTTTCACGGTACTTCTTTAATTATATGCTTCGGATTCTATTCGTAAAAATGTATCCCAGGCATGCGATCGGCTTTTGCTGTAAGGTGCGAAGTAGATTATAAAATGGCCTGGTTGTCAAGTATAATTTTACCTTTCGAAATCCGGCTTGACAAGCGAAAGTTGCAGCCCTATAAGAAGGTCATCAAGGCGGTGGGTATGGTTAAATATAATGTCTGAAAAGGAAAATGTCAGAACCCGTTTTGCCCCGTCTCCGACGGGCTTCTTGCACGTCGGCGGGGCGAGAACGGCTCTTTTTTCCTGGCTTTATGCCAGGCACGAGGGTGGAAAATTTATTCTCCGGATAGAAGATACCGATCAGGTCCGTTCTACGGAGGAATCAACAAAGGCGATTCTCGACGCCCTTGCATGGCTGGGGCTCAACTGGGATGAAGGACCTTTTTTTCAGGCACAACGTGTAGATATACATAGGGAAATGGTAAAAAGGCTCCTCGATGAAGGCAAGGCATATTGCTGCGTATGTACTCCCGATGAACTGGAAGGCAAGAGGAAGAAGGCGCTCGCCGAAGGGCGAAAACCAAAATATGACGGTACGTGCCGGGATAAGAACCTTCCCCGGTCGGCCTCTGCAGTGGTGCGCTTCCGGTGCCCTGACACAGGCGTGACCTGCGTAAATGACCTGATCAAGGGGATGATTACATTCAATAACGAGGAACTCGATGATCTGGTCATAGAAAGAAGCGACGGCTACCCCACGTACAATTTTGCCGTGGTCGTTGACGATGCCCAGATGGAGATAACCCATGTGATCAGGGGAGACGACCATCTGAACAATACGCCGAGACAGATCCTTCTCTATCAGGCGCTCGGATATGATGTCCCTCAATTTGCGCACGTTTCCATGATCATGGGCTCGGATAAGGCGCGCCTGAGCAAGCGTCACGGTGCGACATCGGTCATGGCCTACAAGGAAATGGGCTATCTCCCCGAGGCCATAGTGAATTACCTCGTCAGGCTCGGCTGGTCTCACGGTGACCAGGAGATATTTTCTTTGGATGAACTGATCCGAATCTTTACCTTTGAGTCCGTCGGAAGATCCGCCGCTGTGTTTAATCCGGAAAAACTCCTCTGGCTGAATCAGCACTACATCAAGGAATGTGAATCCGAAAGACTCGTAGAGGAGACGCTGCCGTTCTGGCAAAAACTGGGTGTTGATACTTCAGACCGCGATCTTCTGAAACGTGTGTGTGGTGACCTGAAAACGAGATCAAAGACCCTCGCCGAGCTTGCCGATGCAAGCCTCTTTTACTTCACGGATAATATTGTCTATGAAAAGGAAGCGGCGGATAAATTTCTCAATAAAGGGATTGTGGATCATCTGACCGCCATAGCCGACGGACTTCCCGCGTTCCATGATTTTACAAAAAACGGCATGGAAACTTTTCTCCGCGCCATAGCCGGAGAAAGGGGCGTTAGCCTCAAGATTATTGCGCAACCCCTCCGGGTCGCGCTGACGGGAAGAACCGTAAGTCCCGGCGTTGATGAAATTATGATCACCCTCGGGAAGGAGAAGGTGGTAAAGAGAATCAGGAAAGCCCTTGCCTTCATCGCCGCCAAGGCATGATTTCTTAATCTTTTCTTGTTATTCCCGCGCTCATTTGTCATTCCCGCGAAAGCGGGAATCCAGGGCATCTGCACCAGTGTCATTGCGATGAGCGGAGCGACGTGACAATCTTGTCCATCCGCCATATTGACAAGACGAAAAACACACGACGCTACTTTGGCCTTGACTTTTCCTGCCTGATTGACTAAAAATCACCCTCCAATTATATCGTCCGTGGTCCCATCGTCTAGCGGTTAGGACGCTGGCCTCTCACGCCGGAAACTCGGGTTCGATTCCCGGTGGGACCACCAGATAAATTGAAGCTCTCCACACAAGCTACGGGGAATGCGCTCGCTGCCGAATTCAACCTTCCTCAACTTTTTTGAAAATATTCCGATAAGACAATATAGGGTTGGTTTAATAAGTTCCATCACTGGGATAGTTCTTCCAGCACTTTCCCGGAAGCGAGTGTTCCGGAATCAAGCTGGGCGCTATGCGATAGGTGATAATAAGTCATGGATGATGAGATTGCGTCCCAAATTGAAACGATCGAGCGCACATTGATAAAAGACTCCGTCCTTGGTTTTGATCCCACAATGCTCGCTGTATTGGACGATGTAGAAATCGCGCAGGACGAAATTGAAAATCTGAAGTCCAGACTGGGCCCCGATCTTTTCTTATATCTCTTCAAGATCGCCAATTCCGCTTATCATGGCAGCTTGAAAGTGGGTCCGATCAAGCATTTTTTCGACGTTGTCAACCGCATCGGTATGCAGCATACAAAAGCGCTGATTATACAGTTTGCCTCGCATCGTCTGGCCCAGGGAGATCATGAGGCAGAGATTATCTTTGCGAAAAATTTTGCCGCTTCCGTCGTGGGAAGAATTATGGCTCGTGGTCTCGGCTTTCGTGATGATGGAGCACGAAAAGTGGAACTCGCCTGCTTCCTTTCGGGTATCGGCGCCTTGATGATGACGGTCTATCGAAATCATTATCACACAGGTGATTTTGTCTTATCCGATGGCTTTATTGAGGAGAATCATCTATATCTCACAGAACGGATCATACGAAGATTTCAACTTCCCGAATATCTCCATGAAATGATTATGACCAATTGCTTCATCCTTGAACGCATGGGAATCGGTTCGCCTACAGTGGTAAAACTGGCCATTGCCGCCGTTGAATGGTCTTTTCGAACCCTGGATAACAAGCTTGTGTTTCGGTCCCCACAAACTTCCATGGATGATAGATTTACCCCTTCCCTCGCAGCGATGGTTGAAGAGCAGTTTGCTGCGGCTGGCCTGAAAAAATATCTGATTATTTTACCTGAAACGACTCTGGCATCTCAGCAAATGCGCCAAAACATCAAAGCACGCGTGGGATAATGTGTGGGGAAAAACAGCAACAGCAGTCTTCAGCTCTTTCCGGTCACCGCGTCAATTGACTTGCAGGCGCAGCAATCATAGCAGGCAAGGATTCCTGATTTGTAACCGGCCAAGGTGCCGGCAGACTTTTAAAGGATCTTGATACCGTTTCATTACCGAATAAAAAAACGAGTCCTTATCAAAGGAGGGGGCGATGATGTTAGTGATGATGCTTGCACCTATTGGAGGATGCTGCGTCGGGAGGGATGTAAACTGTAGGGACCAAAGAGGTGGAGAAAATGACAGGGATAGAAGTTATGAAAGAGTTGGCGGTCATGACATACGAAACACGATTTTGAGAGAGCCGCCCTTATGATGAAGATCGGAGTTGTTCACAAATCCAAAAGCGATCTTGACGTGCCTGAGATACTGCATGGATGATCGGGCAATAGCGGACAGGCCGTGTGTTTGCAGATGTAATAGCATTGCGGGATAAGGCTTTTCCTTTGAACTCTCACGTTAGTAACCAGGTTTCACATTCCCATTCGTACTCCAATACTTGTTCGATCCCATATCCCCGTATTTTCCTGCGCCGGCGTTACATGTTTCGTGCGCAGGTCAGTAGATTATTTGAAGAAGAATAATTTTCCAAATCGAACTCTTAATAGTAGAAATAGAAGCTGACCCGGGTAACGTGAATACTCCTCAAGCGTACCCATTAAATGACAATTAACAATAGATCTCAAATGGGCACACGCAAACCCAACCGCAAAAACCACTATATATTGTGGTCAAATTATCTTGACACACAAGGGGCTTATTGCTATAAGTGACCCGCCCCACAGGGAATTTTTCTCAAATCAAACAAAGTGGTACCAAATGACAGCAACAGATCGATTTACATTTGTCCTCAAAGCGTACGCTACTGGCACACCTTGGATCGCTTTTGAATCGCGTGATAGTCAGTTGCAAGGGGAAGGCTTGCCAACGGGGATATTTGGTTTTGATTTACCGCAAGGCACATCGGACGAAGGTGCAGAGGAAACAGCAAAGTACCTCAATGAGAATATCAGAGAGTTCACATTTACTGCGATATACTAAGAGGTATATCAACCCTGAAACACTTCATATCAAGAACTTCTCTCCGTAATCGTAAGAAAAGATGCTTCCGAGCAAGGCCTTGTAGAAGGCCGCAGCAATAATCTACTCCACTACAAAATAATCATTCCCATCCATTCCTGTTGCAATGTTTCACCACGTAATGCATAATCACCCTCGCATTCTCAACATTTTTAAGAGATCTGCCGATAAAATAATGTAACGATATTACCAGTGAATACGTTTTATGAACACGGCGATTAAGTCAACCTGCTTCAAATTCTTGATTACTGTGATCAGTATTGCGATGCTGTTAGCGCCTTCACACGCCGCTCAAATGTACAAGTGGGTTGACAGCGAAGGCGTCATCCACTTTTCGGATGAACGGCCGCAAGATGTAAATAATGCGAAATCAGTAAGGGCTGAAGAACCTGACACGAAGACAGATGTTTCCAAAGAGGAAACCGATTCGCCCCGAAAAACAAAAGCAGCAAAAAGAGTGCCTGGGGGAGCGCCCGGCACTGTCCACAAGCTCAGAAATTTTCCCATTATGCAACAGGATCCTAACTGGTGCGCCCTGACCAGCATAGCCATGATTGCCCAGTATTATGGCTACCACATAGATCCGATGCAGGTGTCGATCGAGTCCGGCATTCCCCTTGAGAGGGGCATGACGCTGGAAGCGATTCTGAAATATTTCGGAACTCTGAAGTCTCTCAAGCTCGATCTTGAATACCACCATAAGGGCCAACTTGAAGAGATCAAGAGATATATAGACAATGACATCCCCGTACTATGGCTCCACGCCGCAGGGTCCGGGAGGTCCTGGGGTCGTCATGCGGCGGTCGTGATAGGATATGACGATACTGCAAGAAGAATGATCATAGCAGACCCGGGATATGGGGGGGAAATCTCCTACTCTTACACAGATTTTTTGAAGCGGTGGCGCATATCGAGCGAATTGATAATCGCCGTAACCTCAAGAATATGAACCGGCAGGCTCCTCAAGAACCCTCCGCTGCGCCTCATAATCTTCACATACAGTAGCTATATCGACTACCTTTAAGAAAACACCCGCGGAGTTGAATTGATGAATTTCAAATTGCGCACGATGACCGTTGAGGACATTCCCCAAGCGATGCAGTTGAAGGACGCAGCCGGCTGGAACCAGACAACCACTGACTGGGCTCGTTTTCTTTCTGCCAGTCCCGAGAGGTGCTTTGTAGCGGAGTATCGCGGCGATATCATAGGTACATCGGCGACAATTATCTATGAGGGCAGGTTCGCATGGATTGGCATGGTCATAGTTGACAAGCAATATCGCGGTCAGGGTATCGGAACCGCTCTGCTCGAACGCGCAATCAGCTTCCTCGATTCGCAAAGAGTTCCTACCATGAAGCTTGATGCCACACCGCAGGGCAAACCCCTTTACGAAAAATTCGGCTTCATAAGCGAGTATGAAATTGAACGATGGATGCTCAATCGCACAGCAAAAGAGAATGCTCTGAAGAATGGGCCAACATCAATAGAGGACGTTCTGCTGATTGACAGGGAGGTTTTCGGAGCTGATAGGAGCGGACTTCTCCGCTCTCTCGCTCAAGAGGCGCCGCACCTCACTCTGGTAGATCAGCAAGACGGCAAAATCACCGGATATAGTTTCGGTCGGCTGGGTTCGCGTGCCGATCACATGGGGCCATGGGTTGCTCATAATGAAGACGTAGCGGAGAGGTTGCTGAATTTGTTTTTGCTCCGATCATCAAGAGAACTTATATTTGTCGATTGCCTGCGGCTGAACCCCTGGGCAGTTCCGCTGGTTAAAGCCCGCGGCTTTGAACTCTCTCGCCCTTTGATCAGGATGTTCCGTGGAACAAACACGTATGCCGGCCAAATAAGGTTGCTTTGCGCTTCCCTCGGCCCTGAGTTCGGATAAGATATAATGCCTGCCAGAGAGGATACTGCTTTCTTTACTTCAAGTCATGATCAATGATGTCATCCGGTAATAGAATTCATCTACCGATAAACGTACCGTTAATTACCATTGCCCATTGCTCCTCACGTCACATATTCTTCCATACAAAGAACTGAAGGAGGCAAAATCTTATGAAAATTATAAAGGCTTTATTTTTCCAGAGTTTAGCACTTCACTTCGTTTAGGATAAAGTCCGACATAAGACTTTTCCTTCGAGATCACTTTTTGTCATCCCCCCATGGCTTCCGTGCGACGCCGTTGCCGGGCTCTCATTGAGCGCAGAAGTCGAACCCATAGTCCCCATTGCGAGCGTTTCACAGTTGCACCACTGAACTTGCTCTCCACTTTATCGAAAGCATCTTCAATCACCGTATCGTGCAGCGGCTCGACAAGTAATCTCCATTTCAACCATGCACTGAAATTGCAGTCACCGTCCAGAACGTGGCGGATGACGACATATCTGCGCCTGGATATGACTTCAAAATAATGGTGGCCGTCCACGCCTTTCATGAGACCTGCTTCGGCAAACTGAAACACGGCTCTGCGTCCCGGTACGTATTCGGACACCCGGTACCTGACCGGTCCATGACCTCCGGACGCCCCTACTCCGAGGACGGAATCCAGTATCATCGGCGGCCATTTTTCCCATGGCCATAAGGCATCATCAGGACCGGAAAGACTGTCGATAACCCGGCCTACGGCGTCCTGCGTTGCAGGGATAATTCTATCATGCTTGTTGAATATCTTCATTTCTTCCTCCCCATGATGGTAAAATAGGTTTGCATTATATAGTCATCGATTGACCGGGGCGGCTTCTTCCCCAGCCGTATATAACGAACCACAGCGGCATAAGGCACGTCGATAAGCGCAAAGACCGTCCGGTTTATCTCTTCCTTCCCGGTCTTGCCGAATGTCCGCTCCGCGTAATTGCGGATGCCGCCCTCCAGCCGGCGTTTGATTGTAAGCGCCCTTTCCCTGAGATCTTCCGGCCAGGCGCCTGTCACCAGTTCCTCGCGCCGGTAGAGAAGAAGGATACGGGACTCAGCCGAGTGCTGACGAACCCAGCGCGGCGTGTGGAGGGCAGCCTCAATCCCCTCGCCTTTCTGCAAGGTCGCCAAAAATGCCTCCTGAAACGAAACAACTACCCGGAGCCACACCTCTGCCATAAGCACGTCCCGCGACAGGAAACGGTGATAGACCGATCCGACAGGTGCGCCCACTTCCCTGGCGACAGCAGCAATGGTCACTGCTGCAGGACCATGATCCGCAGCGATTTTCAATGCCGCATCTATAAACTCTTCATTTTTGAATTGTGCATTCCGTCCCATATGTGATGTTATATTAGAATGTATATTCTAATATGTCAAGTAATGTTTAATTATGATTCCCGGATGAAATGCCGTATAGATAAGTCGATGTTGAGCCACTTGTTTAGAGGAAATACGATAGGTTCGTGAACATTAACGGACACATCTGATACTTTGAAAATAATTAAATAATTCCATTGACTTTGGATACTTTGAGCGTACTATGGAGATTGAGAAGAAGTAATCGACACCATAGAAAAGCATTAGCATCTGCTGATTCCCTCATATAAGGGGAATGAAAGCAAATATTGAAACCCTGTCTTTTACAACGAGGCAGGGTTTTTTATTTCTAAACATCATGACTCTGACCACAACATAGTCTTGATAATACAAAAGCTTAAGGCTTGACGGATACGAGGCGTATAAAATGACAAATGACACGATGATCAGTAAAGACGGCCTGTTGGAGATTGGCTCATCGGCAGTGGCAAGCGGGAATTACGATATTGCAATAACGGCGTTTCACAGTTTTATCTTAAGTGATTCAAAATGCGTCGAAGCAAACGATATTCGAGACATGATCTACAAATATTATGATAATTATGGAGAAGCAATAAGGGATTTTGATAGCGCTATAGAACTGAAACCGGAGTCTTCAGCGGCTTATTATAACCGGGCCTGCGCCTATAGAAAAGATGTCGATGACATCCAGCAGGCAATAAGGAATTTCACCAAAGCAATCGAATTAAGATCCGGCTATGCAGAAGCTTATAACAATCGCGGAGACCTTTATGGATATATCGGAGATTACCGGCAAGCGATCGTTGATTTCACTAAAGCAATAGAGCTGAAACCTGACTATGCTCTGGCCTATGTCAATCGGGGAATAGCCTATGCCAGGCTTGATAATAAATCTCTGCTGTCAAACGCCGATATTAAGAAGGCTGTCAGTTTGTGGCAGGATTTAGTTATTTGAAACTCATCCACTGAAAAGCAGACAACGGAACATAAATATCACTAAGCGCACTCACCATTGGCTACTCCAAAGAGCTCTTAAGAAACCCCAGCCGCTGGTGAAATCTATGTCAAGCCAAGGGCCCTGTTTCCTCAATGGAGACTGCATTTGAAATCATGGAAAAAGCTACGAAAATAATTAAATGATAATCCTTGACTTCCCCTGAAGGGAATCATATAATTATTGAAAGATATAAGTTTGGATATAACATTTTGAAGTGCAAAGATGGCCGCCAAGCTTTTCTAGTCTTGATGGCCTTTTTTTTCTGTCATGGTGGAAATCCGACTTAATAAAATTTTGAGAAAGGAGGATAAAAGCGATGGCAGAAGGTAAAGTAAAATGGTTCAATGAGCGTAAGGGCTTCGGATTCATTGAAAAGGATGACGGTGGGGATGTGTTTGTTCATCACAGCGCTATTCAGGCCGAAGGATTTAAGACCTTGACTGAAGGCCAGCGTGTCAGTTTTGATGTTACGCAGGGTGCAAAAGGCCCGGCAGCGGAAAACGTGAAACCCATATAAGTTCATGATCGGAAAGAAAGAGGCGCTCCTATATGGTTTACCATGTGATGGAGCGCCTTTTTGTTACAGCCGTACATGCTTATCTAATCGAGAGGTCTTGAGAATAATAATGAAGGCGCGTTGGGTGCTTGATACTTTATGGCCCGAACTCCCGCAGGTTGATTGTACAATCGTAGCAAAGTGGTGGCCCTGGGACTATTACTGTGTATCGACAACCCGTGTGTGGCAAGATACGTCAGCTCCAATATACAAGAGCGTAAACGGGAATTCTGCTCTCCCACGGCAATATGCAACACATGTCTATAAATGTGATAAGAATGGCAGGAGCGATGTTAACCATTTTTATTATATGAAAGAATATATTGACTCCGGTCTGGCGAGAAGAGGTCACAAAGAAGTGGTTGAGTTAATGGAAAAAGGCAGGTTGAAATTTTAGTAGTGCAAGACCGGCCGGTGCAATAAACAGTTAACCAGCTAATGCTTGATGCTGATGCTTTTTTCTTGAAGGCATCGGCATCGGATTTTTCTCCATCTTTCCCCCATCTTTCCATTGATATCCAGTAAGCCATTCCCTGCCACTTCTCTTTCTACAGCTTTTCTGTACTGCCTTAAACTCGTTCACCTGTTCCTCCCGAGACCGGGATAAAGTTTCTCCTTGCAGTCCGGCCAAATGCTGTGGCTGAATCCTGCGTCCGTATACTCACTGATGTAATGCTCTATGATTTTTCAAATGAAGAATACGGGAATCAATACGATTAATTATCGCATGTTCCGGTGCTACAGTAGCGCCCGCTGCATTTTTTTGAAAAAACACTCTTGACATATAAGTACCGGGCCCCTTATTCTCCTCTTGTAAAGAAGAAATTTATTACCAATATCAAGAAGCGTTCGAATGTCCAAATGAAGGGGGCTATCATGAGCTTTACGAGGATTTGGCACAAGAATTATCCTGCCGGCGTACCTCCAGAAATCCAGTTTGAAAAAATAACCATGCCTGAGGTTCTCACCAGGACGGCCAGGAGGTTTCCGAATCATACGGCCCTCATTTTCATGGGTACAGAGATCACCTATCAGGAGCTCGAAAGCCTGGTCAACAGATTTGCCAAAGCGCTTCTTTCCGTGGGCGTGAAGAAAGGCGACAAGGTGGCCATGGTTCTCCCCAATATCCCGCAGATCGTGATCGCTGATTTTGCCGCATTCCGCATAGGCGCCGTTACGGTGATGAACAATCCTCTTTACACGGAGACTGAGCTTTCCTATCAATTGAATGATTCAAATTCTACGTTCCTGGTTACCCTCGACGTGATGTTCCCCGTGGCCAAGAAACTGCAGGAAAGGACGCAGGCAAAAAAAGTCATCCTCTGTTCCGTCGGCGATTATCTTCCACCGCCGCTCAAACCCGCGTTCCCGCCGGCGGACGTTCCGCCGCAGGAGGGGGTGTACCGTTTCATGGATTTGCTCGATGCCCAGGAGGACACACCTGTCCGCAATGTGGCGACACTCAACGATCTGGGAGCCCTCATCTATACGGGGGGGACGACGGGGGTCAGCAAGGCGGCCATGCTGAGCCATGCCAATATTTCTTTCAATACGCAGCAGTTCCGCACGTGGTTCAGCGCCGGAAAAGACGGGGAAGAGAGGATGCTCGCCATTTATCCGTTTTTTCACGCGGCGGGCTGGACGGGTATGCACAATACCTGTGTCTATGCCGCGTGGGTGGATATACTGGTTCCCCGGCCGGAGCCCGGCCAGATCCTCGACCTCATCGATAAGTTCAAGCCGACCCTGCTGCCTGGCGTTTCCACGATTTTTGTCGCCCTGCTGAATAGTGAAAAATTTGTCAATATGGATCTCTCTTTTGTCAAGGCCTTTATTACCGGCGCGGCTCCCATGGCGATAGATACCATCGAGAAGCTGAAAAAGGTCCGCAATGCGCCCTTGATCAATGTGTACGGGTTGACGGAAATCACCCCCATGGGGACAGCTACTCCCTGGGGCGGAAAGGAAAAACCGGAAACCGTAGGCATCCCTCTGCCGAACACGGACCTGAGAATCGTGGACCTCGAGACAGGGAAGAACGAGCTCAAGATCGGCGAAATCGGTGAGATATGTTTCAAAGGCCCGCAGGTCATGACGGGCTATTACAAGAGACCGGAAGAAACAGCAATAGTCATGGAGGATGGCTGGCTCAAGACGGGCGACGTCGGTTTCATGGATGAGGACGGATATGTCACTATTGTGGACCGCAAGAAGGATGTCATCAATGCGAGCGGTTTCAATGTCTATCCCAAAGAGATCGACGAGCTTCTGATGACGCACCCGAAGATTCTGGAAGTATGCACCATCGGTGTTCCTGACGCCTATCGCGGAGAGACCGTAAAGGTTTTTGTTGTTACAAGACCTGGCCAAACCATGACGGCGGAAGAAGTCATTGACTTCTGCAAAGAAAAACTTGCGGGCTACAAAGTACCCAAGCTGGTTGAGTTCATCGACGCTCTTCCCAAGAGCGTCGTAGGGAAAATACTGCGCAGGGAACTCCGGAACATGGAGGCGAAGAAGAGAGAAGGCAAATCTTAGCGTACGCAATTGCGCTGATCAAGCGAGCGCCGGATACCAGGTATCGTGAGCTATGAAGTCTTCTTCGATATCGTGGGGCTGGTGCATCGTTCCTTTCGGGATTCTTAGAAAGGTTCCCGCAACCAGCGGCACGTCGCCGATACCATCGACCCACATCTTGGCTTTGCCTTTCAGCACGTAGATTATGTCGTCCGAGTTCTCGTGCAGGTGCTTATCTACGTGTGATCCTACCGGCAGATGAACAAGGGCGCATGTAATGTCGACCTTGTCTGCCCGTTTGGACACAAGATAAGCGACTTCAACGCCGGGAAGTTGCGGATGTGGGTCCCACTTTCGTTCTTGAGGCTGAATAAGCTTAAAGTTCTCCATTTTTTTCTCCTAACACTTAATGCTTGATAAGGATGCAGACGATTCCTAAGGGACTCTTTCTTTTTTTTGACGTAACTAAGATATAGAGGAAAGGTGCCTGTGTCAAGATGAACAGCCGTAGTATCCGGTGTATGCCTAAAGAGTCGGTCACCAAGAACGACAGAATTTCTTGACAGGACGGGTGCAATCTCTTAAGTTTGCCAACCATGTGCCCCAAGACAACCTCCGAAACCACGACCGGGAAACCCATTCTCGCCCTCGCCGTCATGAGCGCCATCTGGGGCTATAACTGGGTGGTTATGAAAGAGGGTCTCCGTTTCTGCGATCCATTTGTGTTTGCCGCTGTCCGGATATTGCCGGCGGCTGTCATTCTTTTCGTCATACTTCTCCTGACCAAAGAAGATTGGCGTCCGCGGCAGGTGAAATGGACAATCCTTCTCGGATTCCTTTCCACGACAGTGGGTTCCGGCCTTCCGCTATGGGCGCTCGCAGGCGGCGCCGCGGGGAAGACGGCCGTGCTGCTTTATACGATGCCGTTCTGGACTATTCTCCTTGCCTGGCCTATCTTGGGTGAGAGGATAAGGGGGCTTGAATGGCTGGCAGTAATTCTCGCCTTCGCAGGACTTGCGTTGATTATTGCCGTCGATGCCGTCGGAGCAAACCTCTGGGCGAGTATCCTTGCGGTGATAGCGGGAATATCATGGGCGGGAAGCGCCATCATCACCAGGATAATGAGGCGTGACCCTGAATTCGACGTTCTGTCGGCCACGACCTGGCAGATGATCTACGGCACGGTGCCTCTTATAATTATTTCCATTTTAATGCCGTCGCCTCCCATCCAGTGGACACCCGTATTCATTGCCGCCCTGCTATATAATATCATTCTTGTATGCGTCATTGCATTCCTGCTCTGGTTTTATGTACTGGAGAAGCTTCAGGCAGGGATGGCGACCATGGGAACGCTTGTGACTCCGGTGCTTGCCCTTATCTTCGCCCGCATTCAGCTGGGTGAAATCCCGTCTTCGCGCGAAGGGCTTGGCATCATTTTAATCCTGTCAGGAATAGGACTCCTCGGCGGCATTGCCTTCTTGAGAAATCGTCGGAAGGAAAAGCAAACCGCATATTAATTGGTCTTCAGGTTAGCCACGGGGATCAGGCGGATGGAATTTACTTCAAGCAGTCGCCGCTCGAGCCTTCCTGGCACTTGCTCCCATCAATCCAGACGGCGCCGGAAAGGTCAGCGTCGGTTAAGTATGCGCCATTGACGGTAGCATCGATGAGGTCTGCGCCGACCAGATTTGCATCTCTCAGATCAGCGCCGGACAGGTCTGCGGAAGTCAGATTCGCATTGGACAGGTTTGCCTTAGCTAAGCTTGTATCACGGAATTTTACGAAGGACAGGTTTGCACCGGACAGGTCTGCTCCGGTCAATGTTGCACCCGTCAGATCAGCGCCAGTGAGGTTTGCGCCGGAGAGGTCTGTGGCGGACACGTCTGCACCTGCCAGATCTACACCGGTAAGATTCGCGCCGGAAAAGTCCATGAGTGAAAGATCGCAGGCCTGACACTTCTTTGTTTGCTGAAGTTTCTCGAGGGCTGTCTTGCTGTCTGTATATCCAGGTTGTCCCGTCAGCAATATGGCCGCGATGATGAAGGATGGGATAAGCGAAGCTTTGTTCATGGTTTCGACTCCCCTCGCAAAATTTTAATTCAAGATACAGAGTTGAGCGGCGAGTCGCAATCAGGAATAACCTGATTTGTCTCTTCAAAAAGTCTGATGGAAGGCGCCAAGAATATTTGTCAGGAGATCCATCGGGCGGCATCTCCGGGCAATTAATTTTCATACCCGCAGGCTCAAAGCAAAAGGCCATAGCTGATTCAGCCATGGCCTTCATGTCTGGTTCGATGCGAGTCCCACATTTTCCCATGTGAGACTGATGGGATGATTTCTCCTTCCTATTTCTTAGCCGGTTTCAAGAGCAGAAAAGCAATTACCATACCCACGATAGCGAGAGCTGCCGTCGGATAGAATGCAACGGCGTAAGAGCCGAACGTATCCTTCGCCTGACCGGAAATGATGCCGCCGAGAATAGCGCCCAAACCATAGGCGGAAAAGACGAGGCCGTAGTTCTTCGCATAGTTCTTTACGCCGAAGAACGATGTCGTGGCTGTCGGTGCTATGGCCAGCCATCCGCCTAAGCAAAGCCAGAAGCCTATGAAGCAGGCAACGTAAAGGGCGATACTTCCCTGGCCTGCCATCAACATACCGAGTGAGCAGACGAGGATAATAACATAAGATATGATGGCTGCGATCCGGGCACTAAATTTGTCTGTGAGAACTCCGAAGATGGGCCGCCCGGCGCCGTTGAAGATGGCGAACACGCCGACGAGCGTAGCGGCAGTCGCGGCGTCTATCTTAATGATTTCCTGGGCAACAGGGCTGGAGATGCCGATGGCCATAAGACCTGCAATAGAGCCGATGGTGTAGCAAAGAAAGAGGCCGTAGAATGTGGATGTACCAGCCATCTGTTTCATATCTAAATCCGCTCTGCCAAGATGGGCGGCAGCCGGCGGAGTCCATCCTGCAGGCTCCCATCCCTCCTGGGGATAACGGAAGGGGATGAAGAGAACACAGACCAAGACGAGGAAGACAGCGCCTAAATACAGGAACGTCTGCATCGGGCCGACGGACTTGATGAGAACGGCTGCGACATTCGCGGAAACGAAGGGTGAGCCGCCAAAACCGGCCAGTGTGAGTCCAATGGTAAGTCCCCTCTTATCAGGGAACCATCTGCCGACAACGGCGAGAGGCACGCCGTAGGCTAACCCTACACCGCCGCCGCCGATGACGCCGTAGCTGACAGCCAGCATGAGGATACTTGACGACTGACTCGCCAACATCCAGCCGATCCCGAGTATAACCCCACCCAAAATGCCGAGATTCCTCGGCCCCAATTTCGCTATCAACTGGCCACCGACGAACACCAGTGCGGCAAAACAGGCCAGGAAAATCATGAAGGGAAGCCCCGCTTCCGTGGCGGTGACTTTCATCAATTCTCGCACCGGCTTCGCGAAAACGCTGTACGCATAAACACTGCCTAAACAGAGGTTGATGATGAATCCAAATACCACAAAGAGCCATCGTCCCGACTCCTCTGCCATTCCAAACAGTTTCTTGTCGATCATCTGAGATCCTTCTGTTCAATGTGATAGTCGCGGCGTACATAGATAACTCACGCTGACTTGTCAAGGAGAATATGGTTGACAATCGATGAGTGCGAAGCGGATGTCTTTTCAAAAAACGAGAGCCGCCCATATGGAAACTGGCGGCTCATCGGAACTTGCGGGAGAGAGATGGTATCAGCTTTGCTATAAAATGTTCAGTAGTTTAAATATTGTCAGCCTGATATCTCAAGGTTTAACTACCATGACAGGGCAGGAAGCGCCTTTGACCACCTTGTCTGCGACACTGCCCATCATTTGCTTCAGGATGCCTGTTTTTCCATGCGATGATATCACGACTAAGTCAATCTTCTTCGCCTTCTGCTCACTGAGTATAACTTCAGCAGGGAAGCCTCTCTTGATATCAAAAGAAATTTTGATTTTCTTCTTCTTGGCAATTCCATCAGCTTCCTTCTTCAGCTTGGCCTTGGCTTCTCTGAGGCTATCCCTTTTCAGGGCCTCGATGAGCCTATAGTCGAGGCAATAGTCAATTGCGCAATCCTGAATTCCCTTGTCTATGACATGCAAGAGGTAGATTTTGGCTTCATGGCGGCTTGCGATGTCAATGGCTTTCTTCAAGGCTGCATCTGAATACTTGGAAAAATCTGTCGGAACGAGAATGTGTTTTGGTGCAAACATAAAGTGAACCTCCTTTTTCATTTATCTCTTACTTGTTACTTTACCTTACCGATATTTGTTACACAACAACTTTTTGAGATTGCGGCTTGCCGGCGGGCAAGGCTATTCGATTGGCGGCTCTTCGCCGTATATCGTCTTGAGCAGGGCGACGATCTTCTTGTCGCGCCACTGGGCGACGTCATTGAGCTTCTTGCCGGACATTATTTCATCCATACCCTGCACGAGCTTACTTTTGGCGTCATCGGAAATCTCATTCCAGGTGGCCATATCTTTCCAGATATCTCCGAAGGCCTTTCCGATATGCTTGATGAAATAATCGTACCCGCCCTCGCCGCCGCCTAAATGATAAATGAGGTGCTGACCCATGAATGCCCAACGTATGCCGGGACCGGCGAAAAGCGCCCGGTCGACATCCTGGACGCTGGCGACGCCCTTCAGCACAAGATCGACAGCTTCCCTCCACAGGGCGGCAGCGAGGCGATTGGCGATGAACCCCGTTGTTTCCTTTTTCAGGACGACAGGCATTTTTCCCAGACCGTTAAAGAAAGTCCTCACGTCTTCAACGGTCTGGGGGCTCGTCTGATTTCCGGGCACAATTTCAACAAGTGGCACCAGGTGCGGCGGATTGAAGGGATGGGCAACAACACAGCGTCCGGGTCTCTTTACGGATTTCTGTACCTGTGTCATGGGAAGAGAAGAGGAGCTGCTGGCCAGGATCGTGTCCGGTTTTGCGATGGCATCCATTTCGGAAAACAGCGGTATCTTGATTTCGAAATTTTCCGATGCGGATTCCTGGACATAATCCGCGTCGGAAACAGCCTCTTCGAGCGAGCCTGCGGAGCGGATATTCCCTTTCATTCTTTTGGCCCGCGACTTATCGATAAGACCATACTGGGCGAGCCCGTCGAGGTAGCCGCTTGCCCTCTGCAGGCCGCTCTCCTGCGCCGCGCTTATTTTATCAAACATCTTCACTTTGAAATCCTTGCTTGCATAGTAAGCAGCCCAACTCGCCCCGATCAATCCCGTTCCGACGACGCCCACATTCTTTACTTTCAACATATCGCCTACCTCCTTTTCCAATTAAAGACTTTTTGAGTAAAAGGACGAAAACCGATCATCAAATGCCGTAGTATTAATACTGAAAATAAAGGGAGGGAGCCCTAGAGTCATGGACCTCAACGCTGCATGATCTCCATGAACTTCTCGAACCTTCCCTTCTCCTGCAGGACTTTAACGATCATCTCCTGGGCCGTAGCGGGAATCGGGGGGATCTGGTCCTTCTGTAAAAGTTCAACTGCCTCAGCCGGGCAGCCAGTCACGCAGAGCCCGCAGCCGATGCAATTCGCAGCATCGACTATGGCGGCATCATCTACTATTTCAATTGCCTTCATCGGACAGCGCTCATCAGCGCATATGCCGCATCCCGTGCATTCATCGCTGTTGACGCGTGACACAAAACGGCTGGGCTCAAATGCATGGGGATGATGCAACTGGGTTTTCCCCCGCAGGATCGTGCAGCAGCATGGGCAACAGTTGCAGATTACGTGGGCCTGGTCTGCGCTGTTGTTGCTCGTGTGAACCAGCCCCGCAGCCTCCGCCTGATCCAGGACCTTCACCCCCTCCTCCTTGCTGATCCTGCGGGCAAAACCACGCTCCACGAGAAATTCACCCACGCCTTCAAAGGCAAGGCAAACCTCTTTCGGTTTGTCGCATTTTGCCACGCTTACCCTGCAGGCGCATTGCGTGAGTGCAATATAGTTTGAGTTGTTGATCAGATGCTTAACCTCTTCATAGGGGTGAACGCGGTCTTGAGGCATGATGGATTTTTCCACGGCAACAACCCGCATGAGAGGTGTGGGATTGCCGGCAAAAGAGGCGCCGAGGGCTTCGTGATGGTACTCCTCCCATAGTCGGGACAGCCGCTTGTGCATGGATGTCCCTCCCCCTTTCATGAAGGGGTACTCAAACACGCCCGGAATAAGCCCGACCAATCCGTATAGTTGTTCACCCTCTTTAGCCTTGGAGAAAATAATCCCCTTGCCGATCATGGACTCCAGCCGCTTTTTCGCCTCATCTTCGGAAATAGCCGTTGCCTTGGCGATGCTTGCCGCCTTTTTCGGCTTGAAGCTCATGGTTACAGCGATCTCTGCCTCTTCGGGTGTAAAGAGCGTGCGAAGTATTTCGTCAATGGACTTGCTTTTGGGCGCCGTCGCGGGATGTGAATCCAGAATCTCCCTTAATTGTTCGTAAGTATCCATGAGCATCCTCCTTTGCATATCCCGGTCGGTTGCTATTCAAATAATATAATAGTAATTAGCTCGAGGTCTTTATCCCCGACATTCTTAATGGCGTGAGACTCGCCATGCCCGGTGCGAACCACGTCACCTTTTTTTACAGTCGTTTCAAAGCCATTGTCATTTACAATGCCTTCTCCTTCGAGGACATAGTATAACTCAAAATCTCCCTCGTGTTTGTGAAACCCAACAGAATTTCCCGGAGGTATAATCTCTCTTGAGCAGAGCCGTCCCTTTCCCGACAACTCATCTTTTTCGAGGATATGGAATAACCTTAATGTTCCTCTTCCTCCCTTCAATTCAGGAACACTCTCTTGGCGCATCTCCTTGCTTCGTCTAATCATATTTGCGTCACCCCTTTCGACGCGAATTTTTCATGGCATTCATTTGCAACATACAGATTGCCGCAGGCTTAAGTTATCGCTGGGCCAGTAGCCTGTCCAGCTTTGATTTGACCTGCATACCGACCAATTTGCCAACGCTCAGCTTGCCGCGCGCCTTTCCCAACTTGATACTTGTCTCAATAATGTTCTTAGGCACGTAGGATTGTTGGGCCTCCGGTTTGCGAAGCAGGGTGAGGGATTTTGTGCGACAAGTATCGACACACAGTCCACATCCTATGCATCGGTCCGGATCCAGGATTGCTTTTTTGTTGTCCAGATGAAGGGCTTCCATCTGACAGCGCTTGATGCAGATGCTGCAGCCTTTGCATGTGTCAGGGTTGAGGTTCGCCACAAATGGACTCGCCACCAGACTGGCCGGCTTTGGATTAAGCTTCAGAAGTCTCAGCACACCGCAGCAGCACCCGCAGCAGGTGCAGATGAAAAGGGGGTTCTTGGCGTTTGCCGGTTGCAGCACCAGGCCCGCCTCCTCGGCCCGCCGAAGAATCGCCTGGGCTTCTTCCTGGCTGATGGCACGACCACGGCCCATGTGCACGACACCCTCCGCCGCTAAGCCAAACTGCAGACAACTTTCCTCCGGCTTATCACAGCCTTTTCCCAGGATGCGAAGCTCTTGCCGGCAAATGCAATTGGAGACGGCAAAGGTCGTGTGCTTACGCACCAGCTCCTCTGCCCTTTCATAGGGCATCACCTCGGGCTGAACCGTAATGCTCTTCTCTACAGGGATCGTACGCATCTGCGGCGCTTTGCGCCAGGCGCAGGGGTCAAACAAAGAGGGCAGGTATTCTTCGAACTCCTCGACAAGTTCCCTGCTCAGTTTGTTCACCTGAGCCTCCCAGAAGCCCACGACAAATTGTTGGGCCATGTACTGGACCGGTCGGCCTTTTCGCTTAATCCCTATAACCAGCCCCTTCTTATTCATCGCCTCCAATATCTGGTCGGCGTCCTTGACGGGAACCCTGGCGCGCCGGGCGACCACCCGCGGCTCCTCCGGGATCAGGGTCAAGTGGACCGCGAGCTTGGCCTCGTCAGGGGTGAAGAGCCGGTGCAAAATACGAATTTCCACGCCGCTCGGGGTGCTTGGAAAGCCTCCCGGCAGGTTGTCCAGATGCTCAGCCAGTTTCTTATAGATATCTCGTGCCATAGCAAATCCCCCTTCTTTGCAGTTATTCTTTCGCTCGTCAGACAGGCTGCCTCTCCGTCTCAGGCATTCGTGCGAAGATACCATGGGTATCGCCGTTGTCAATCCTTAAAAAGTGATTGTGCGAATTGTGCTTTGATGCCGCAGTTGAAAATCTAAAAGAAGGCAGGAGCTTCTCAGAAACAATTCCTGCTGTTTAGCGTCGCGGCGCGTCCGACCCGGAATACTTGGCATAATGCAGATCCGTCTTGTTCTTATATCCGGTGGAAAACGTCTTGGCAATAAAATCCATGAGCGGATTGGTTGCACCGTTTAAGAACGTATAGCTGACATTATCTGCGAGGTGATGTCTGGCATGTTCTCGTTTCGGCAATAACAATTTGATGCGCATAAGAAATATTGCAACCGCCGAATTAGAATTATGGCACAGATAATGTGAAACTTCTGCTATCGAGGATAGAATCCCTATGTATGTCAGCGTAAATAAAAGGACAGGATTAATGTTGGGCAGATGGAATAAAATGGCCACGGCAGCAAGATAGAAAACCAGCCATATTTTTGATCCGGTTTCATTAAAATACACCACAAGTAAATTGTTATCCTGGTACCTGGGTGTTCTATGGTGCAGGTGAAAATTTGCAATTAAAGGACCTGCTAATGACTCATAATTGTCATTAGCATCCATGTATAGATGCACGAGACCGTTAATGAAGTCCGTTATTAAAAAAGCTGCAATTAGCGACACAATTTGCCGCCAGAACCCTACGGTAAGCGCAAGCGCGCGCGACAAGATATATATTTGCATGGAGATATTTGTAATCGACACGAATCTGCCAAATAATTTATAACCCGTCCTGCTGTCATACAATTCCATTGCAGCGTTAAACTGTTCTTGTTTTAATTTCAAACTCATGAATTCATCTCCGCTTTTGATCCAAGAGGGATAATGCGTTCCTGCGTTCTCTTATTCTACTGCCACGGCCGGAATTATCCAAGCATAATCCGCTTATCCGCGGCAAGTTTGTCAAGTCATCGCTTTTGTGATCTGGAGATGGAAATAGGGGGAGAACGGTCGCGTACGTCAATTCTATATTGATCGCACTACACGCGGGAATATGTGATCTTGTCTTTTTCAAACTCTGTGATGATTTCGTCAGTCAGGGAAGGACGGATTTTCGGCATAATTTCAAAAATAGTTTCCATGGTTACTCGATAGTCCCGCTTCGTGGCAAGTTCCTTTTCAAAGGCAAACTGTGCAACTTGCTGGAAGAGGTACTCCATATCAGCCGGTGTAAATTGAGATGTCATCTTTATGATACGTTCAAGATCGATCTCCCCTGTATGAAGCTTGGAGAGGTAGTGTCCCAAAATAGTCTTTCTCTCATCCTCGTTCAAACCGCCTACAGGAATAATACAATCAAATCTTCCCGGGCGAAGCAGTGCGGTGTCGAGGTGTCTGATATAATTCGTAGCGCAAATCAGGAGTATATTGTTCCCCTGGTTTTTAAGCAGCGGCACCTGCTTAAGGAATTCATTGGTAATAGACTTATCGACCCGGTTTGCCTCATCACGACTGCCGGCAAGCTCTTCAAACTCATCGATAAAGATGACCGCTTCTTCCAGGTTTCGTGCCTTTTCCATCATTACGTGCAGGTTAGCGCCCACCCTTTCGGTTCCGTCAACCATCAGCATGCTTGGAGCAATTTCGATAAACCACCAGGAGAGGATACCGGCTATCGCCTTGGCAAAATGAGTTTTTCCCGTACCGGGAGGTCCAAAAAAAATAATAGTCTTGGGGGGAACAACCCCATGCTTTTTAGAAAGATCCCGCTCTGTCAAGGGAAGTATGATTTTTCTCTGAACTAACTGTTTTGGAGGCTGCGAATCTGAGATGGTGTCCCATATTTCTTTTCTGATAGTCTGCGCCCCCATCTCACTGAGGATGTCCCTCCTTTTATAGGCCATGTATTCCTCATTAGCTTGCTCTATATTTTCGAGAAAATCGATGCATGCGACCCGCAAGCCAACATCCCGGCGGAGTTTTTCGGACATGAGCCATTTATGCTGCAAAATTCTTGGCCACAGGTCAGCAGCGGCATCAGGGTCAAATTTTGCGCCGCTGATCTCAAATATTCTGCTCGCACAGAGCTCGGGTGATAGCGCCTCTGTTAAGTCTTTGTTCATACTCAAAAGATCTTCAGCCATTTCAACTCACCTTCAAGTTCACAATCCCGGAAACAAAAACAAACATTCATCTCCGCTTTGCAAGGTCATTACAACCATCATAAAGTCTAATTAAGATTATTGTATATAGCCCCTATGTGTTGCTTTTGACGCCGTCTTCCATTAGTTCCGGTTCAGCTATATCCGAATCTGCGTTCGGAGTGTTTGCTTTTATATCAGCCTTTTGCTGCTTGGCCATTATGCGCTTTGAAGCCTTATCCATTTGTTTTTGCTGTCTTGCTTTTTCTTTCGCCCGTTTGCCAAAGTCGTACATGGATTTTCCCATTTTTACGCTCCTGTTTTTTGTCTTTTTTCACACGTAAAGAATTTGCTGAAAGTAGAGAGGCGCCACAGAATAGAATACCCTAATCTGAGCGCCTCTTTCCTTACCCAAGGTTTAATTAACTGAGTTTCACGTTTTCTGCTGCAGGGCCTTTTTTACCCTGAACAACATCGAAGCTTACAGACTGGCCCTCAGTTAGAGTTTTGAAGCCAGCGGCTTGAATGGCACTGTAATGGACGAAAACATCCCCACCATCATTCTTCTCGATAAATCCAAAACCTTTACTCTCATTAAACCATTTTACTTTACCTTCTGACATAATTGGTCTCCTCCTTTCTTAGAATTTACCAAAAGTCGAATTACCAATATGACAGAAATAAAAAAGCCACCAAGACTCTAAAGAGCATGGTGGCCACCTTTGCACTTCAAATTGTTATAACTCAACTTTAGCTGTACCGTACTGACTAAAGACCATTGTATGGTACAATATTTAGAGTTATATTCTATTATTTGCGCAAAGTCAAGGCATATCTCATTTTATTTCAATAATTTATTCATAGCAAGTTTACTATCAGCGAAGACGGCAGCAGCATAACCGAGAATGGTAAAGATGGCACCTTCACGTACGCCCGTCAGTAAAGGGATACGGAAAGAGATGAGAACGAAAACAAAAGGCATCGGCGTGTTTTTGCAAAAGTGGTCGATTGAGATCAGTAGCAGCGTCTTGAACCGAGGGAGCCTTCGATTTCCGAAAGCGTTTTGAGTTTCTCCACGACTTCTATGAAAGAAAACGCGGCGTATTCTATTTCATCCGGTGTATTTATTATCCCGAGGCTAAATCTCACCGTTCCCTGCGCCGTTTCCCTGGGTATCCCCATCGCCGAAAGGACATGTGAGATTTCAACTGAGTGAGACGTGCAGGCAGAGCCGGCAGAGACGGCAATGCCCCTCGTGTCAAGGTCGCGGACAATTGTCTCAGCCATGATCGCGGGAACGGATACGCTGAGGCAGTTGGGCAATCTTGAGAGAGGATGACCGTTCACCACGAGGCCCGGGACGACGGCTGAAACCCGCTCCTCGAGAGCATCCCGCATTTTTCTGATTTCATCCATACGTACCGCAACAGTTTCCTTGGCGAGCTCACATGCCTTCCCCAATCCTGCGATGGATGCGACATTCTCTGTGCCGCTCCTCATGTCCCCCTCCTGTCCCCCGCCGTGGAGAATGGGATCAATCTTGATCCCCTCCCTGATGTACAGGATCCCGATGCCTTTCGGACCATGGAATTTGTGCGCGGAAATGGAAAGGAGATCGATGGACATCTCTTTAACATCGATGTGTACCTTCCCCGCTGACTGCACGGCATCCGTGTGAAAGGGGATGCCTCTTTCAGCGGCGATCCTTCCTATCTCGGAGATAGGCTCGATGGTCCCGACTTCGTTATTCGTGTGCATGACGCTTATGAGGATGGTTTTGTCCGTCAATGCTTTCCTGACGTCTTCCGGATTCACAATGCCGTGCCGGTCAACAGGGAGATAGGTTACGGTGATGCCGTTTCTTTCGAGATACTGACAGGTCTTGAGGACGGCGTGGTGCTCGATTATGGAGGTGACGATATGATTGCCGCGATCTTTGCGGGCGCGGGCGATGCCCTGGATCGCGAGATTGTTTGCCTCTGTCCCACCGCTCGTAAACACGATCTCCGCGGCATTGGCGCCGATGAGGGCTGCCACTTTGCCCCTCGCTTTTTCTACGGCCTCCCGGGCTTTTCTGCCCAGGGCGTGAGCGCTCGAGGGATTGCCGAAGGAATGCCGCAGGAAGGGCAGCATGGCTTTGAGGACATCGGGATGCAGCGGCGTGGTCGCGCAATGGTCAAGATAAACGGTCTTCATAAAGATCCCTTGAGAGTGTTTCTGTCGGGTGCGGATACTGCGTCTTAAATCTTCCTGCCGATAGTAAAACCTTCTTCAATCGCTTCTTTTATCATGCGGGGCTTGGCGCAATCGCCGATTGCATATACCTCGGGAATCTTCGCCCTGGTCTTTTCATCGAAGGTGGGGTTTGACTTAAAGCCTACGGCGAGCACAACCGTATCTCCTTTGATAAAGCCGGCGACCCCCTTCTGCTCTATCTTTACACCCTCTTTCGTTATCTCCTGCACGATGGTGTTAGCTTCCATTTTGATTCCCGCTTTCTTTAATCTCGCGAGAAAGAAAGGCCTGTAAGTGGGAGAGACATTGTCCGCCATGCGGCTCAACATCTCTATAACAGTGACCTGGGCGACACCTTTTGCGCGTTCGAGGATAAATTCCGCCGTCTCGCAGCCGACCATACCGCCTCCGACAATGAGGACACTTCCGCCGCTTACCGTCTTGGCGCCGGTCAATACGTCTTCCGCCAACACCACATTTGGACCAGCCACACCTGGTATATTCGGAATGAGCGAAGAGGAGCCCGTAGCCATTATCAGGACGTCGGGCTTTTCTCTTTCTACTATGGCAGGTGTTACATCGCTCCTGAGTTTGATTTCCACGCCGGCCTTCCGCGCGCGGGCTGCGAGGCTCGTGACCAGGGACTGAATTTCATTCTTGTAAGGCGGTATGGAGGCGATCAGAAGTTTTCCTCCCAGTTCCTTTCCTCTGTCGTAGAGCGTGACCTTGTGGCCTCTTGATGCGGCCGTCATCGCCGCTTCCATGCCGCCGGGGCCGCCGCCAATCACGAATACCTTCTTCGATTCCTTTGCGGGCACGACTGCGTACTCCGCCTCTCTTCCCGCAAGCGGGTTGACCGAGCAACTGGTCGATGCCGCCGTTCCCCAGTCTTTGTATGTTGTCAGAATATCCGTGAGGCAGTTGGAGCATGCGAGGCAGGGAACGATCTCCTCGACTCTTCCTTCCCGCGCCTTGTTGGGAAGTTCGGGATCGGCGAGAAGCGCACGGGCCATGCCGGTCATGTCGGCCTTGCCCTCGGCAATCGCCTTCTCGGCAACGACCGGGTCATTTATGCGATTGGCCGCAATGACGGGAATGCCGACCCAGCCCTTGATTTTTTCTGCAAGATGCAGGAAGGCCCCTTTCGGGAGCACTGCCTGGACGGTGGGAACGGGCGATTCATGCCAGCCCGTGTAAACGTTAATCATCTGGATGCCGGCCTTTTCGAGGATGCGCACCACTTCTTTCGAATCCTCTATAGTGTGCCCTCCCTCCATCTGCTCTGCGACGTTGAGACGGCAGCCGATGGGGAAGTCTTTCCCTACTTCCTTTCTCATGCTCGCGATAACTTCGAGGATGATCCTCATCCTATTTTCCAGACTGCCGCCGTATTCATCCTCCCGCTTATTGGTGATGGGAGAAAGGAAGCGGTTCAAGAGATAGCCCCCGCCCACGAGCACCTCGACCGCGTCGCAGCCGCCCTCACGGGCCCTGCGGGCAGCCTGTCCATATTCTCTGACAAGATATTGTATCTCAGGAACGGTAAGAGGCCTCGCTGTTGTGCGCGTCATCTGGTTCAATACCGCTGACGGGCCCACCACTTCGGCAATCCCATCCTTGAGCGTCACATGGTACGAGATGATGAGCTGTGCGGCGATCTTCGCCCCGCGCGCGTGCACCGCGTCCGTGAGCTTGCGTACGCCCGGAATAAAACGGTCATCGTATAAGCCGGGCTCTAAGGGCGATCCTGCATGAACCGGCGAGAAGGGAGCGATGATAAGCCCGACGCCTCCCTCCGCCCGCGCCGCAAAAAAGCTGATGAGGCGATCGCCGATTGTCTCATCAAGCTCGCCGTAGCCTGATGTGAGCGGCAGCATTACGATCCTGTTTTTTACTTTCAGTGTGCCGATCTCGATAGGGGTGAATAGATGCTTAAACTGTTGCATTACGGAAACTCCTCAGCGGTATTTGGATACTTAAGGTTATGTGGCTATTTTCGTACTACGGATTAAGAACCGTTTGCAAGTATAAACACTGGACTCCCGCCTCCGCGGGAGTGACACGTATTTGTCTGTCATTTCGAGCCGTGCGAGAAATCTTTTCTTTGACCAAATAGAGACAACCCAAAAGATTCCTCACGTTCGTTCGGAATGACGTCTTCTGTCCTATTTAGCGGTCGCCTAATAATTGACCTTGTCTATTCCCTTAAGGCCCAGGATCTGGCGGGCCTCATCCGGTGTCGCCGGATCGATGCCAAGCTCGCGCGCCATGCGGACCATCTTGGCAACCTGTTCGGCGTTGCTCTTCGCCATCTTGCCGCGGTCCAGGTAGAGGTTATCTTCCAGCCCGACCCGGCAATTACCTCCGATGAGGAGGGACTGCGTGCAGATGGGAAACTGTGCGCGGCCTGCGACACAGACGGAAAATTCGAAATCGCCGATCTGCTTCTTCGCATAATCCACAAGGAACATGAGATTTTCCGAACTCGGCGTGATGCCGCCGAGGACGCCCATGACGAACTGGATGTAGACGGGCTTCTTGACATATCCCGCCTGGATCATGAAAGCGACGTTGTTTACCATGCCGGAATCATATATCTCGAATTCCGGTTTCGTTCCGTGCGCGGCGAAAATTGCGCAGTATTCCTTCATGGACTTGAAGGTGTTCGGAAAAATAAAATCTTCGGACATGCCCAGGTACTGCTTTTCCCAGGGGAATTTGAATTCCTTGAATCTGGGGATCGCGTGGAACAGGGCGAAGTTGATCGACCCGGCATTGAAAGAGGCTAGTTCCGGTTTATACAAGGTGACGGGCGCCACGCGCTGCTCGACGGTCATGCCCATTCCTCCGCCGGTCGTGATGCAGACGACGATGTTGCACCGGCTCTTGATGCTGGTGATGATCTGTTTCATCAGTTCGAGGTCCGGCACAGGCATGCCGTTCTCCGGGTTGCGCGCGTGGACATGGCACACGGCTGCGCCTGCCTCATAGGCCCGCACGGCCTCGTCTGCGATCTGCTGAGGAGTGATGGGTAAATATTCCGACATCGTCGGGGTGTGAATACTGCCGGTAATGGCCGCGGTGATAACAGCTTTCTCTTTCATCTCTATCTGCTCCTTTTCAAATTGTCATTCTTGACTGGACGAAATTCCCGCTAACCTTTCTGCCGCTTTTCTGTCGCGCTTGAAATCCGTCATCAGGCGAAAATTCAATCGCTGCGTTGCCGGAGGCCCGGCCGCGATGACGGAAAGGATGATCGTCGGCGCAGAGAGTCCCGACAAGGATTCGCACAGACGCGCCATCTTCAAACGGTCATGAACATCCACGCCTTCCCTCCCTTTATGGTATTTGGCCAGGAGCTCTCCCACCTTCGGTATCTTGAGATCCCGGCTGCTGGGTCTCGTAATCAGGATGCCGCCGCCAATATCGGCGAGCGTCTGC